>Ga0157364_1002004_pt1 | contig 18340 bp, 10 predicted proteins | sample AttsexASBM2_FD_111476 | JGI IMG/M metagenome (GOLD analysis project Ga0157364, IMG submission 111476) | Fungus gardens microbial communities from leaf cutter ant in Ribeirão Preto, State of São Paulo, Brazil - Atta sexdens ASBM2 | ecosystem: Host-associated > Fungi > Mycelium > Unclassified ...
TGTTGGCAAAAGTTCCTTTTAAAGAAAAAAAGATTTAATATACGAATCTCATAAAAAGCAACGTGTAATCATTCATCTGCGCACATAATGTGAGATTAATTTTTAGCGATTTATTGTATCTAATGTATTACTTAGGAGGTGAAATATTGATAAAAATTAGAACGAATAAAATTATATCAGTTTAGATACTTATTATTTTTATTAGTATCGAAAGATTTAATATTATATTATTCGATTTAATATTATGCCTATTAACTTAGTATATACAGTGAAGGGCTATACCATATCTAACCAATGTAATAAAAGTGTCTCCATGTATCTGTCTTTGTTTGAAAGCTTGTTTGCTGTGCGTTTATGCGTGATTTATATGCGAGCTTTGAACGTACATATGTATATCTTCTAAGAGAGAAAGGTGAAAATACAACACTCTTAACATTACATAGGTCTATTCGCGTCGTTTAAAATCCCCAAAATATTTTTGCTTTTAAAATGGGATAGATATATATTTGGGTGTTAAAAAGAGAGAAAGTGAGAGAATGTTGAGTGAAAAAAGTGCAAGTAACGCGAACAGACCTGTAATCAATGCACGCTCATTATGAAGCATTCAGATAAGAACAGATAGATGTTGAAACTATCGTGGAAGTATATTAGGTGTGCTTATTTTTGATAGGAATTTCGTATCATTCTGCACATAATCATGTGCAGCCATTTCAAATATTTACATTGCGGTAACTTTGAAGTGACATATTACGGAAATGAGTATATGTCAAGTAAAAAGTACAGTTCCCGAAAAAAAGAATGCAGATTTTTATATTTTTTTCGATTTCCGAAGGAAAGAATGCAACATAATGTCATAATGACAACTTCAAATAACCGTGGCAACATGGCGGCTTCTGGGTACTATTCTTCTTATATATGTACAAAATACGCACAAGCATACCTAAAATATACTTTCACCATAATTGGAGTTATCGACAGTCATCCATAGCTCTTCAGTATGTATGTTCTAAGCCTATTAAGTAATGCTATAAGTTAGATAATAGTTTCTGGAACACCATCGATATTGTTTTCAATTTTCGCGATTCCTTCATACTGAGCCTTCTTTCTCGCATCTTGTCGTCTTTGCTCATCTTTTGTTATAGTGGTTAAAATGAAACCGAGCAGCAAAGCCAAACATAAGCCGATGTGTACCGGAATGTCACCGTACGTATTCATTAATAATCCTAACGATATAATGAGTATCATGCTGTAAAGACTGGTTGTTATATTGAGTATTCCCGCAGACATATTTTCCGATTCTGGATATGTAAATTCGGTGCACAAATCATATCCTATGATCAGATAACCCGACATAAAGTATCTGTAACGAATAATACGATGTAATACATAGCACCTATAAGATTTTTGACAGACGTTTAAAATCAAATAAAATATAATAGAAAAAAATAATAAATATGATAAAATTTACAATTGCTTTATATCACAATTTGATTGATATGCATTGAAAAAAGAATCTAAAAGCATCTAAGAACTGTGAGAGTAACAATTCATTTTACTAAATTGTTAAAAGATGAACTTCTATTGCATTTTTACACAATATATTTTTGAAATAATAATATTTTTAATATGTGCATAAATGTCGATATGTACCCTAAGAAAATCGCCGACACATACACCATCCATTTTATACCCATGCATGTAAATACCGCGAATAATATTTGACAACAGAATGTAAGAAAGTATACAATCATGGCAGTTTGTCTGAAAAAATATAAATTATTCCTGATTTTTCCAACGCATGATTTAAGATAAAACAAATTTTAATTAAATTTTTCAGACAATTGCAACTTTTTTCTTACTTATACTTATGCGTTTTATCAAGGATGATACCAAAACTAATAGAACCGGCCATACCGGTGAGAATTATGGTTAAACCAATTCTGCCTGCATCTTCTTCTCCATTCTAAAATACATGATCGATTTTATATATATATATATATATATATCTTACCTTTAGATATATTTGCAAAAGTATATAAAAGTTTTTAGATTTTGCTCACTTCGAAGTGTGCGAGGAATATCTGATTGAGTAAAGTAGACACAGCAATAAATACACCAACGTTCAAACCATAGGAATTACAAAGCATGATAAAGTTTTTGTTTCTGCAAAGCCTTTTAATCGGCTCCACGAATTCCTCTCTTTTCTTCATCCGATTCATTTTTTGCAATGCCCGTGTCTCGCTCGGCGGTAGTCTTGGTTCGTTCTGAAATACTGATACAAAAGCACATTGAGAAGATTAAAACGCGATAATTTTTCCTGGAGTGAGCGATCTTTAATTAATTAACGGTTTATCGTCCTTCTTTCGCTTCTCCTCTCTTTGTGTGTGATTATATAGTTGGAATAAATAAAAATAAAAACCCGGATAAAGGAATTGAGATTAAAGTGGATAGGCTGTATGGAAAATTTAAGTACATTAAAAATTAGATAGATATATTGAAGGATAGTTTTTTTCAATTAATATTTAGAAGAGGTTACTTAGAACATCAATTATAAATGATTGTCTGAAAGACACATTCAAATATCATTTACCAAAGTTAATACATTGTGTAGGTACATAAAAGTATAAGTTTTATATTAATATATGTAATACAAATACATAATTTTGATTCTTTATTATTTTATTAAGTTAAAAATTGATTTCCCATGTGTGGGAGAGTATAAAGAAATTAGAAAAACATTTTTTGCATCAGCTCCGATCTGTTTAATTTTAAATCAGAATTAAATATTTATACTATCGAACTATTACTTGTTTTGTTAATAATAGATGATGAACTTACATGTAAGCACAAGAACGAATGCAATTGTGCAGACGATTGCGACCATCCAGCATAAACGTGACAAATCTTTGCCGATATCATCCAAATTGTCATGATTTTTCACTATTATAGGCCCTAAAAGAAAACACAACGCCACTCCAAATTGATTGCCAAAAATACTCAAAGACATGGCGGTCGAGATTTGAGTAGGAGGAAACCATTGCGCGGCCAATCGTCCTGGTATTGGTAGCACTGTAGTCTGATACAAAATAAAATAATTAGTATTTTCTAAATAAATTGTAGAGAATATAGAGTAAAGATCTAACCATAAAAAAGGAGGAAAGAACAAAGTTGTAATAGTATCAAGATTTTTGATAGAGTAAATTAAAGTAAATTAAAAGATATAACCTGCGCAAGAGCGACTATTGAATGACCGATGATAGCAACGTAGAATCTATCGGGTTGAATGGACAATATTTTTATCCAAGAACCAAGGCAGTTAAGACCGGCGCCTATAGTGATAGTCCATCGCAGACCGCATTTGTCTGTCACGTACGACGCTGGAAATATAAATGCTATGTAAAATGCCATAAACGACATCGAGGTCCAGTCAACCATCATCGAAGACACTCCATAATACCTAAATAGTACATAAAAAAGGGCATTGACTTTTTCAAAATTGTTCTTATTTTGGGAAAAATATGATACCTAATAACTATGTTGGTTATAATCGAGTATTCTATCCATTGAGAATTCGATCCAGCATAAATCATGAAGATAATTAACATTAGCCACCTTTTTTTGTACACTTTCAATTTTAATTGTTTAACGTTGGTTGGTTCGCCAGACTCTATTATTTTTGTTAGATTTTTTTTTGTGAGTATTTCGCTTTGGCTTTTATCTTCCATTATTATTTTCACTCTCTTTTGCAAAATAAGTTCCGTAAAGTATAACTTTGATGTGTATCTATTTAAGTTGAAAAAATTTAAATCCTATACTTTTCTTGAAATTCGTTTTCAATATGTGCGAAAGCATTTAGTTCTAAAATGCGTAGTATATATGAAATTGTACAATTTCATACTGTTAATTACACTATCAAAAACTGTCTTATTAAATCTTGAATAATGACCTTATATAAATGGCGCGATTTAGAATCGTATTTAACGTTACAAAATTCTTCACATTTCGCGAATTTGAAAATGACACAATGATAAAAAGATTGGTATTGATTGAAATTGAGATGAAATGTAACTGCAAGTCATATAAGATTTCTATTGTACCAATATACTCGTTTAATATCACACGACAATTTACCTTATCTATACATGAACAAATAAAGTAATGTTATTAACTTGCAGATCTAAGAAGATTTATACTTAGTCTTATCACGATTTTTATCAGATTCAGAAATAGCTTTTTTTCATTTTTAAAACAACTGTGATATTATGTGTTATTTATTTTATTCTTGTGGTATTGAATAATTTACATGTATAGTGTAAATATAAAATGCATTACATTGCCACATAAAATGTACTATTGCATTTTTGTTCAAGCAATTGGGAGACAAAAGTTTGATATAAATTATGCGAAGAGCTGATGCGACTGTATAATTACAGCTATTTAAATTGTTTTTTATAATGAATTTATTTTTATGCTTATAATAACTATAACTATAGTAATTTTTGGTTACCAATTACATATATTTGTTGATAGGATTATACATACTATTACTAGTTACTATTACTAAAATCAGGTTTTATCTAATTTTAGCTCCAGAATCAAAACGCAAAGCCAATGACGCAATAAATTCAATGTAGGTAAGACTTTGGGGACTATAAAGTATGATACGCATCTGAGCGTGTGACACTTATCAACACTTTACAGTTCTTGAAATTTTATATTGAATCTTTTTGTTTTGAAAAAATGACTTCACGTTTTGATTCTGGAGCTCAAATTTTACAGGCCTGACTAATATTATAGTAATCAGAATCTTATTTATAGTAATAATTATAATTATAACATCAAAACAGTTTATAATTAAAACATCAAACAGTTTTTCTCTCAATGCGTAAAATGAAATATTATACCAAAATGTTAACTAATACAATTAATTAAGTAACAATTAAAATGAATTGATGACCATTTATAATTTCTAAAACGATAAATTATCAAGTTTTAATTTGAAATTATGCAAGAAACGTTGATTATTTTGTTAACGTTACTATGTGGTGTTAAATCTTTTTTTCTATCATATTGTAAAGTCAATCTTCTTGGAAAAATCTCATTCCGTTTTATGGTAGAGGTAATATGAAGGTATATTACTTGTTAGCAAAGAATTCCTTTTGTAAAAAAAAAAGAAAATTTAACATATGGTTTTTTTAAAAAGCAATGTGTAATTTTCATCTGCGCACATACATTGTGAGATGAATTTTTTTAATCATTTTATTATACTATATTATTTAAGAAACATTAATAAAAATTAAAACATGAATGAAATGATATTGGTTTCAAAATTTATTAATATTGAAAGATTAATAAGATTATTTGTAACAATTAAATAATGCTATAAGTTAATTGAGTCATTTCTGGAACGCCGTCGGTTTGCTTTTCAATTCTAGCAATTCTTTCAAATTGAGCTCTCTTTATTGCGTCTTGTCGTCTCTGCTTGTCTTTTGTTATAGCAGTCAAAATGAAACCGAGTAGCAAAGCCAAGCATAAGCAGATGTGCACCGGAATGTCGCCGTATATGTTCATTAATAATCCTAACGATGTAATCAGTATAATGCCGTAAATGCTGGTTGTTATGTTGAGAAGACCCGCAGGTATATTTTCCGACTCTGGATACGTAAATTCAGTGCACAAATCAAATCCCATTGCCAGATATCCCGACATAAAGTATCTATAACGTATAATAGAATGTAAATCCCCTAAGACTTTTGACAGATAATATTTAAAATATTATATATCAAATAAAATGTAATAAACAAGTCCCGAATATGAATATGATTTTAAACTCTACAATTGTTTTTTATCACAATTCCACAATTTGTTTGATATATTGAAAAAAAAAGACCTTAAAGACCTTAATAAAAACAGAGAGCAACAATTATATTTTACTAAATTATTAAAAGGTTAACTCGTTTTACATAATACATTTTTTGAAATATTAATATTTTTAATATGGTCATAAATATGGATGTCAATATGTTACCCTAAGAAAATCGCCGACACGTATACCATCCATTTTATACCCATGCAAGTAAACACCGTGAATAATATTTGACCACAAAATGTAAGAAAATATACAGTCACGGCAGTTTGTCTGAAAATTGGAAATATAAATCGTTGCTAATATTTCTAGCGCATAATTTAGGATAAAATAAATTTAAATTGAGAAATATACATTAAATTGGGAAATAATTTGGAAAAATTAAATTAAAATTAAAATTAAAATTTTTTTAGACAATTATAAATGTTTTTCTTACTTGTATTTATGCGTTTTATCAAGAATAATACCAAAACTGACTGAACCGATCATACCGGTAAGAATCATGATTAAGCCAATTCTACCTGCATCTTCTTCTCCATTCTAAAATATATTTGGTATCTTACACATACATCTTGCTTTTAGATACGTATACAAAAATATATAAATATATATTTAGATATTGCTGACATCTTTTTGTAATAATGTTTAATCTGCTGCATCGAGATTCATTTGCTCACCTCAAAGTGTGCGAGGAATATCTGATTGAGTAATGTAGACATAACACTGAATACGCCGATATTTAAACCATAGGAATTACAGAGCATAATGAAGTTTTTGTTTCTGTAGAGCCTTTTAATCGGTTCCATGAATTTTTCTCTTTTCTTCGTCCGATTCATTTTTTGCAATGCCCGCGTTTTGCTCGGCGGTAGTTTCGGTCCGTTCTGAAATACTGATACATAAGCACAGTGAGAAGATTAAAACGTGATAATCTTTCTGGGATGTGAGGGATCTTTAATTATTTCGCGGTTTATTGTTCTTCTTCCTCTTCTCTTCTGCTTGTGTGTGTAGTTACTCAGTTACACATAGGTACATGTAACATATTTAGATGTAATTCCACAATATAACTGTAACACGTGTATTATATTATAGTTATATTATTGAATAGAAAATTACATTTAATAGATACATTTAATAGATATGTAACTTGTGTTCATTACGTAGCTGTGAAAAATAAAAATTAAAACCCGGATAAAAGGAGACCTAAAATGATTATTAGCTATATTAGAAAATTTAAGTTAACAATTTAATAGATATATTGAAAAGAAAGACAGTTTATTATAATTTTTAAAAAAATTAATATTTATAAGACATTGCTTCGATTTAATATCATTCATAAATGATTGTCTAAAAGACACATTCAAATCTCATTTACCAAAGTAAAAATATAAATTTTATTATATTATATTATATTATATATATTAATATATGCAATAACATGTAATTTCAGTTAAAATTCTTCATTATTTTATTAAGTTAAAGAATGATTTCTTATGTGTGGGAGAATATAAAGAAACTAGGAAAATGTTATTCATGTCAGTTCAGATCTGTTTAATTTTATGTGAGAATTAAACACTTATATTTATAAACTACTACTTGATTCATTAGTAATAGTAATAATTAATATTAGTAATAGACGATGAACTTACACATAAGCACAAGAGCGAATGCAATTGTGCAGACGATTGCGACCATCCAGCATAAACGTGACAAATCTTTGCCGATGTCATCCAGATTGTTGTGATTTTTCACTATTATAGGTCCTAAAAGAAAACCCAACGCTACTCCCAATTGATTGCCAAAAATACTCAAAGATGTGGCGGTCGAGAGTTGGGTAGGAGGAAACCATTGCGCGGCCAAGCGTCCTGGTAACGGCAGAATCATAGTCTAATATATAAAATGAACTAATTACTACTCTCTAAAAAATAAACATGGCACATAATATAAAGTAATATAATAATAATATAACCATAAAAAGGAGGATAGGGAAAAGTTATAACGATATCCAAATTTTCAGAGATTAATTAAATAATTTAAGAGATGTTACCTGCGCGAGTGCGACTATCGATTGACCAATAAAAACAACGTAAATTCTATCGGGTTGAATGGAAAACATTTTTATCCAGGTACCCAGACAATTAATACCAGCACCTATGATGGTGGTCCACCGCAGACCGCACTTATCTGTCATATACGACGCTGGAAAGATGAACACCGTGTAAATTGCCAAAAACAACATCGAGGTCCAATCAATCATCATCGAAGACACTCCATAATATCTAAATAATACACATAAAAGGCATTGACACTTTTACATTCAAAATTGTTCTTATTTTGAGGAAAATATGGTACCTAGTAATTACGTTGGTTATAATCGAGTATTCTATCCATTGAAAAGAATTTGATCCAGAATAAATCATATAGATGATTAGCATTAGCCACCTCTTTTTATACACTTTCAATTTTAATGGTTCGACGTCGATTGGTTCGCCAGACTTTATTATTTTTATTGCATCTTTTATTGTGAGTACCTCGCTTTGGCTTTTATCTTCCATGATTGTTACAATATTTTTACTCTATTGCAAAATAAGTTTCGTATACTATATCTTTGATGTATGTTTATTTAAATTGAAAGAATATACACTTTCAATTATACACTTTTCTTAAAATATTTTTTCAATAAGTGTAATAATATTGTATTTAATTCTGGAATTCTTAGTATCAAATCAAATTGTACAATTTTATAACATTACACTATAAAAAATTTTTTTATCATATCTTAAATAACAATGTTATAGGCGACGCAATTTAGGATCGTATTTAAAAAATTTTTTACATTTCGCGAATTGATTTTAAAAATGACGCAACGATAAAAGGATTGGTGACTGAAATTGAGGTGGTGTTGACTGAAATTGAGATGAAATGTAACTGCGCGTTGTATAATATTTCCGATGTACAAATACACCCGTTCAAATCGATAAACTTACCTTATCTGTACATGAACAAATAAAATGACATTATTAGCGTAAAGCTTTAAAAAAATTTGTACTTAGTCTTAACAAGATTTTTATCAGATTCAGAAACTGTGTTTTTGTACGATTTTAAAAAAACAATTATATGATAGTATGCGTTATTTCATTTATATAGTACTGAACAATTTGCACGCACAGTATAATAAGTAAAAGTTCATTACATTGTGACAAACATGTGTGCTATTGTATTTTTGTTCAAGCAATTGATCATGTTAAGAGAAAAGTTCTTTGTAAATCACGTAATGCCTTATGACTATATAATTATAGTTATTTAAATCATTTTTCATGATAATTTTAATACCATTTTTATGATTATAATAACTTATAATTATAGCCATTTCTGGTTGCCAACTGTATATATGTATATTGTATACATGTATTGTATATATGTATATTGATTTATAAAACTACACATATAGTTATTATTAACATTATAGTAGTTGTAATCATAATTATAATAATACGTAATTATAGTTACAAACAATTTACCTCTCAATACGTGAAACGAAATATTATAAATAATAAGAATAAAATAATAAGAACAATTAAGTAAAAATGAAGACAAAAAATTGATGATGATTAATAATTTCTAAAAAAGGAGAATTTTCGTATGTTTAATTTTAATGTTACGCAAGATTGATTAATTATTTCGTTAATGATAATATATGATGTTAAATTTATTTTTTTTTGTCATATTATAAAGATAATTTTGTAGGAGAAATCTATTTCCTTTTTATAGAAGAGGCAATATCAAAGTACCATGTTGTTGTTGGCAAGAGTTTCTTTTGTAAAAAAAAAAGAACATACAGTTTTTTTAAAAGACAACGTCAAATTTTCATCTGCGCACGTAATGTGAGATTAATTTTTTTTTGTTATTGTAGGTAATATACTATTTAGAAGGTGAAACATCGATAAGAATTAGACATAATTAACATAATTAAGATCATATTGATTTCAAAATTGATTAGTATTGAAAGATTTAATTTAATTTATTTGTGACGATTAAGTAATGCTGTAAGTAAGTTGATTCGATTCTGGAACGTCATCGTTCTTTTCAATTCTCGCGATTTCTTCGTATTGAACCTTCTTCCTCGCATCTTGTCGTCTCTGCTCGTCTTTTGTTATAGCGGTCAAAATGAAACCGAGTAACAAAGCCAAGCATAATCCGATGTGCACTGGAATATCGCCGTACGTATTCATTAATGATTCTAACGATATAATGAGTATAATGCCATAAATGTTGGATGTTATGTAAAGAAGTCCCGCAGGTATATTTTCCGACTCTGGATACGTATATTCAGTGCATAAATCATATCCCAGAGCTAGATATCCCGACATAAAGTATCTGTAACGAATAATAAAATGTAATAGATATTATCTAAGATTTTTGACAGATAATTAGATATTTAAAATAAATAACAAATAGAATATATTAAAAAGAACTATTAAAAGAATATATTAAAAAGAAATAAATATGATAAAACTTTACAGCTGTGCGCTTTATATCACAATTTGATTGATATGCATTGAAAAGAGAACTTTAACATTAATAAAAACAATAAAAACAACAATTATAATTTACTAAATTGTTAAAAAATGAACTTCTATTGTTTTTCATAATTACGTAATTATTGTAATACATTTTTGAAATATTAATATAATATTTTTAATATGGGCACAAATTTGAATGTTAATATATTACCCTAAGAAAGTCGCTGACACATATACCATCCATTTTATACCCATGCAAGTAAACACAGCAAATAATATTTGACCACAAAGTGTAAGAAAATATACCGTCACGGCAGTTTGTCTAAAAATTGAAAATATATTTAAATTATTAGCTTAGATGTTTCAAATGCATGATTTATGATAAAGTAAATTTAATTTAAATTTTTATGACAATTGCAAATGTTTTTCTTACTTGAATTTATGCGTTTTATCAAGGATGAAACCAAAACTAATAGAACCGGCCATACCGGTGAGAGTTAAGGCTAAACCAATTCTGCCTGCATCTTCTTCTCCATTCTAAAACTCATGTGCGATCGTAAATATATCTTGCCCTTTAGATATATTTATAAAAATATATAAAAATATTTTCAGATGTTGCTGACATAAATTTAGAAATTTTAAATATTTTTAAATATTTGTTCGAATTTCTCTCATTTTATGTTTGATCTGCTACATCGAGATTTATTTACTCACCTCAAAATGTGCGAGGAATATCTGATTCAGCAATGTAGACACAGCATTTAACACGCCGATATTCAAACCATAGGAATTACAGAGCATGATGTAGTTTTTGTTTCTGCAAAGTCTTTTAATTGGCTCCACGAATTCCTCTTTCTTCTCTGTTCGATTCATTTTTTGCAGTGCCCGCGTCTCACTCGGTGGTAGATCAGGTTCGTTCTGAAATACTGATACAAAACATATTGAGACGATTAAATTATGATAATCTTTTCTGGGATGTGAGTTAATTATTTTAATTATTTAAGGGTTTATTCTTCTTCTTCTTCTCTTCTCCTTGTGTGTGAATTACCTAAGATAAATCAAAACCAAGATAAAGGGTCTGAGATTAAAGTAGATTATTAACTGTACTGGAATATTGGTTTACGTTAAAAATTTGATAGATATATTGAAGGATAGCTGTTTTAATTGATAAGGGAATACTTCGGATTAACGGCTACTGATTATGAATGATTGTCTAAAAGACTCATTCAAACTTCAGTTACAAAATGTGAACACATTACATACACAAAAATGTAAATTTTATATTAATATATGTAATTCATAAATATAATTTTGACTCTTTATTATTTTATTAAATTAAAATTAAAGAATGATTATCTATTTGTGGAAAAGTATAAAGAAACTACAAAAATATTTTTCATATCAGGTTAAATCTCTTCCATTTTAGATAAGAATTAATCACTAATGATCACTATTTATTCTATTAGTAGAGGAAAGTCGCTGATACTGACGTAGGTCTCCAAAAGTGACACCCCCTTATTTCTCAGAAACTAACTATTGCATATTTTATTAATACTAATAAAATCATGACCTGTTTAATTAAAGAAGTATAAATATAAAAATTCGTGTATATGGCTTGTTTCTATAAGTTAAAAATGAGTTAAAATAAGTTAAAAATGAATTCTACGAATGCAAAAATAAAATTCTTACGATTTTCTTTTGCAAATTGCGTAGTTTAAAGATAGACTATATTATTGATAATATTACGTCTTTTAAATGCTAATTTCCTAAATTAGTTTTATTTATATTATTTTTTTTCATAATACGATTTTCAAATTAAAAATTAAAATTGGGGTGCAGCGTAAACCGCCATATCTGTTTGTAAAAACAGATCATGAGATAACTTAACCTTTATAATGTTGCTTTAGTATCAAATAGCTCTTTTTCTATTGGAGCCGAAGATAATTGTGCATATATGGAAAAATTCTTGAAAAATTCGCGTTACATATTTGCATCTTGCAGAACAACATAAAGTAAATATGCATGTAATTCAATAAAAATGTTTTATAACGAAGAGTGAAAAGATTCTGGAATATCCTATATATTCGCTTGTATTTTAACAGATAATTCCTGTAAAAAGAAAAAGAATAGGAATACGTAGCATTACTGCCTACTATCAGTTTTGAAGATTTTTGTCAAACGCTCATTTTTGCTTATCTTACGAAAAAATTAATTATTGCAAAATTGCAAAGAGTATTAAAACTTATACTATCTCTTAGAAAACATTTTTTAGTTTGTACTTGTGTTTTTAAAGTTTTATTTTTACCTTTTGTTTAAGAAATATTGTTTAAAAACAAAGTGATATCAATATCGGTGACTTTCCTCTAATGTGAATGTTAAACTTACATGTAAGCACAAGAGCGAGTACAATTGTGCCGACGATTGCGACTATCCAGCATAAATGTGATAAATCTTTGCCGATGTCATCCAGATTGTTATGATTTTTTACTATTACAGGTCCTAAAAGAAATCCTAATGCTATTCCCACTTGATTGCCAAAAATACCCAAAGACGTGGCAGTTGAAAGTTGGGTTGAAGGAAACCATTGTGCGGCCAAGCGTCCGGGTAACGGCAGTACCAAAGTCTAATATATAAAATGAACTGATTACTACTTTCTAAATAAATATAATAAAAAAGATAGAACATAACAACATAATCATAAGAAGAAGATAGAAAAAAAGTTGTAATGATAACAAGATCAATATTTTTAGAGATTAATCAAGTAATTTAGAAGATGTCACCTGTGCGAGTGCGACTATCGAATGACCAATGAAAACAACGTAAAACCTATCGGGTTGAACGGACAATATTTTTATCCAGGAACCAAGACAGTTAAGACCAGCGCCTATGATGATGGTCCATCGCAGACCACATTTATTTGTCACATACGACGCTGGAAAGATGAACACCGCGTAAATTGCCAAAAACAACATCGAGGTCCAATCAACCATCATCGAAGACACTCCATAATATCTAAATAATACACATAAAGGGCATTGACTTTTACATTCAAAATTGTTCTTATTTTGAGGAAGATATGGTACCTAGTAACTATGTTGGTTATAATCGAGTATTCTATCCATTGAGAAGAATTCGTTCCATTATAAATCATGTAGATGATCAGCATTAGCCACCTCTTTTTATATACTTTCAACTTTAATTCGACGTCGGTTGATTCGTCAGATTTTATTATTTTTGTTGGATCTTTTGTTGTTAGTACTTCGTTTTGGCTTTTATCTTCCATTATTATTTTCACTCTTTTGTAAAATAAATTCCGTTAAATATAACTTTGATGTATATCTATTTAAGTTAAAAAAATTTGAATTCTGCACTTTTCTCGAATTATTTTTTCAATAAATGTAGATATTTAATTTCGGAATGCGTAGTATACATCAAATTATACAATTTTAATAGCACTATCAAAGATTTCCTTATTAAATGATATAATAATCATTTTATAAGCGACGCGATTTAGAATCGTATTTCATGGTATACAATTTTTTATATTTCGTGAATTGAGTTGAAAGTGACGCAATGATAAAAGAATTGATACTAATTGAAATTGAGATACAATATAACTGCGCGTAATGTTTCCGTTGCAAAAATAGACTTGTTTAATGTCACATGACAAATTTACGTTATCTATATGAAGATAAAATGACATTATTAGCTAAAGATTTAAAAAGATGTGTGCTTAGTCTCTTATCACGATATTTATTAGAATCAGAAGCTGTATATTTTTGTACGATTTTAAAATAACTGTGCGATAACATCAGTTATTTATTTTATATGTTGTTACGAATTATCTGTTGTTACGAACAATTCACACGTGTAGTGTAAATATAAATTGCATTGCGATATAAAAAAATGTGCTATTGTATTTCTGTTCAAGCAATTGAAAATATTAAGAAAAAAATTCTTCATATATCAATGATATGCAATATAATGATATGCAATGCAATGACATGCTTGTTGATTATTTTGTTAATGATATTATATGGTATTAAATTCTTTTTTCTGTCTACTATAATATTAATCCTGTTGGAGAAATCTATTTCCTTTTTATAGAAGAGGAAATATATCAAAGTATGCGCCATATTATTGGCAAGAATTTCTTTTGTAAATAAAAAGGATTTCACATACAGTTCTCTTAAAAAGAAACGTGTAATTATCATCTGCGCACGCAATGTGAGATTAATTTTTTTAGTCACTTTATTGTAGGTAATATATTATTTAGAAAATAAAAGATTAATAAAAATTAGAACATGAATAAAATCATATTGCATTTGAAATCTCTTATGGTATTAAAAGATTTAATAAGATTATTTGTGACAATTAAGTAATGCTATAAGTAAGTTGATTCGTTTCTGGAATGTCATTGACGTTCATTTCAATTCTTGCGATTCTTTCATACTGAGCCTTCTTTTTTGCGTCTTGTCGTCTCTGCTCATTTTTTGTTATAGCGGTCAAAATGAAACCGAGCAACAAAGCCAAGCATAATCCAATGTGCACTGGAATGTCGCCGTACGTGTTCATTAATGATTCTAACGATATAATGAGTATAATGCCGTAAATACTGGTTGTTATATTGAGAAGTCCTGCAGATATATTTTCCGACTCTGGATACGTATATTCGGTGCACAAATCATATCCCATTGCCAGATATCCTGACATAAAATACCTGTAACGAATAATAAAACATTGAAGATATCGCCTAAGATTGCTGACAGATAATGTTATGATATAAAAAATATCTGAAATAAAATGTAATAAAAAGGTAATTTAATAAATATATAAAACTCTAAATAAATATGATAAAAATCTATATTGCTTTATATTACAATTTGATGTGCATTGAAAAAAGAGAACTTTAAATGTTAATAAAAATAGTGAGAACAATTACAGTTTACTAAATCATTAACAAATTTCTGTTATTTTACGTAATTACATAATAATTTCTAAAGCATTAATAATTTTAATATGAGTACAAATTTGAATATCGATATTTTACCCTAAGAAAATTGCCGACACATATACCATCCATTTTATACCTATGCAAGTAAACACCGCAAATAATATTTGACCACAAAGTGTAAGAAAATATACAGTCACAGCAGTTTGTCTGAAAATTGGAAACATTAGCTGATGTTTTCAATGCATGATTTATAATAAAGTAAATAAAGTAAATAAAATAAAGTAAATTTAAATTAGATTTTTATGATCATTGCAAATGTTTGTTCTTACTAATAAGAAAATATTTTTTCTTACTTGAATTTATGCGTTTTATCAAGGATAATACCAAAACTAACGGAACCAACCATACCGGTGAGAATTAAGGCTAAACCAATTCTGCCTGCATCTTCTTCTCCATTCTAAAACACATGTGCGATATGTATATCTTACCTTTTAGATATTTGCAAAAATATATGAAAATATTTTCAGATGTTGCTGACATGAATTTATAAATATTTGTTCGAATTTCTTTCATTTTATGTTTGATTTGCTGCATCGAGGTTTATTTGCTCACCTCAAAATGTGCGAGGAATATCTGATTCAGCAATGTAGACACAACATTTAACACGCCGACGTTCAAACCGTAGGAATTACAGAGCATGATGTAGTTTTTGTTTCTGCACAGCCTTTTAATCGGCCCCATAAATCCCTCTCTTTTCTTCGTTCGATTCATTTTTTGCAGTGCCCGCGTCTCACTCGGTGGTAGTTTAGGTTCGTTCTGAAATACTGAAAGCATTGAGAAGATTAAATCGCGATAATCTTTTCTAAGGTGTAAGCGATCTTTAATTATTTAGCAATTTATTTTTCTTCTTTTTCTTCTTTTCTTCTTATTTGTAGTTATTTATTTTTACATAAAAATAAAAATTCATATAAAGGGACTGAAATTAAAATGGATTATCGGCTGTATTGGAATATTTGTCTACGATAAAAATTTGATAAAGATTTTACAGATTGAATAATAGCTTTTTTAATTGATATTTATAAAGGAATACTTTGGTTTAACGGATACTAAGGAACGCATTACGGTGTACAAATTTGGAGCATTACTGGGCATTACTGAACGTTACTTAACAGAATTATGTATTATAATAAGCGATACTATTATGTTTTACTAAGGCATTAATAGGCATTACTAAGATATTAGTGGGCTTTAGTGAGTATTACTAGGGCATTAATGGGCATAAAATTTGGGCATTACTTGGACATTACTTGAGCATTACTAGGCACTGTAGGCATTGGTGTACACAATTTTAGTCATCGGTTTACCCCTTGACGGATTGAATTTATGAATGATTATGATTGTCTAAAAGATATATTCAAATCTCATTTACAAAAAGTTAACACATTGCGTACGCAAAAATGTAAATTTTACTTTAATATATCTATAATTAAATTCAAATATATAATTTCGACTTTTTATTTTATTAAGTTAATAAATAATTACCTATGTATTGGGAAAGTATAAAGAAAAATACATACTACAAAAATATTTTTCACATCAGTTCAGATCTCTTCCAATTTAGAGAGAATTAATCATTTATATTAACAAACTATTACTTGTTCTATTAATAATAGATGTTAAACTTACATGTAAGCACAAGACCGAATGCAATTGTACAGACGATTGCGACTATCCAGCATAAACGTGTCAAATCTTTGCCAATGTCATCTAGATTCTTGTGATTTTTCACTATAATAGGTCCTAAAAGAAAACCCAACGCTACTCCCAATTGAGTACCAAAAATACCTAAAGATGTGGCAGTCGAGAGTTGGTTAGGAGGAAACCATTGTGCGGCCAAACGTCCTGGTAACGGCAGGACCATAGTCTAATATAAAATGAAGTAATTTCTACTCTATAAATAAATTCAGAAAATTTAGAATAATAATATAAAAAGGAGCAGAGGAAAAGTTGTAACAGTATTAAGATTTTTAGAGATTAATGAAGTGAATTAAGAGATGTAACCTGCGCGAGCGCGACTATCGAATGACCAATGAAAGTAAGGTAGAACTTATCGGGTTGAATAGATAATGTTTTTATCCAAGAACCAAGGCAGTTAAGACCGGCGCCTATGATGATGGTCCATCGCAGACCGCACTTGTCTGTCATATACGATGCTGGAATTATAAACATCGCGTAAAATGCCAGGAACGACATCGAGGTCCAGTGAACCATCATTGAAGACACTCCATAGTACCTATAATAATACACAAAAAAGGACATTGACACTTTTACATTCAAAGTTGTTTATATTTTGAAGAAAATATGATACCTAGTAATTATATTGGTTATAATTGAGTATTCTATCCATTGAGAGGCATTCGTTCCAGCATAAATTATGTAGATAATTAGCATTAGCCATCTCTTTTGATATACTTTCAATTTTAATGATTCGACGTCGGTTGATTCGCCAGACTTTGTTATTTTTGTTGGTTCTTTTATTGTGAATACCTCACTTTGGCTTTTATCTTCCATTATTATTTTCTTTCGTAGAAGTTCCATAAAGTATAACTTTGTTGTATATCTAAGTCAAAAAGATTTAAATCCTGCACTTTTCTCAAATAATTTTTTCAATAAATGCAAAGACATTTAATTCCGAAATGCATAGTATACATCAATTTTACAATATTTACACTATTAAAAATTTTCTTATTAAATTTTGAATAATCTTATAAGCGATTTTGAATCGTATTTCACATTATAAAGTTGTTCACATTCCGTGAATTGATTTGAATGTAACGCGTAATAAAAGGATTGGTGCTGATTGAAATTGGGATGAAATATAACTGCGCGTCTTGTAATATTTCCGTTGCACCGATGGACTTATTTAACGTCACATGACAAATTTACCTTATCTTTACATGAACAGATAAAATGACATTATTAGCGTAGCAGATTTAAGAA
>Ga0157364_1002005_pt1 | contig 18338 bp, 23 predicted proteins | sample AttsexASBM2_FD_111476 | JGI IMG/M metagenome (GOLD analysis project Ga0157364, IMG submission 111476) | Fungus gardens microbial communities from leaf cutter ant in Ribeirão Preto, State of São Paulo, Brazil - Atta sexdens ASBM2 | ecosystem: Host-associated > Fungi > Mycelium > Unclassified ...
AAAAAAAAAATATATATATATATATATATATATATATATATATATATATATATATATGTGTATGCATATACGCGTATGTATGTATATATGTATATAAATGTCAATAATCTCTGAAGAGGTTAACTCACCGCAATTAACGTAAAGAATGTAGAATTTTTTTCAGAAAGCAGGAGGCTATTCTTCATAATTAAACTTTATGTTTTTCTTCTTTTTTCTTCAATGTATAATTGTATATATACTTATATCTCACTGTAAATATATAAAAAATTTAATATAATGTTATTATAACGAACCAAAGACATCTTTACAACGAACAGAGTTACATACGCTAATGATATGAAGTTGAATGCAAATATCTCCCGCCAACATTACCTACAGCATCTACAGCCAATCGTTGCACGCAATTGGCGTGAGCGCTCGTCATTGGTCTTGTTCTACGTCTGACAGTCATATAGATAGTATCATAGACAATTGACAGATCGGTTGCTAAATCGACGCAAACAATGTGGAACTAGTGGGAGTCGAAACGATAGTACGCTTGATAATGCTACGCGTTTGACGATAACATACAGTTATATATTATTTTTCATACATAAGCCTCAATTGTTTTAATTTGTTGTTCCTTTATGTGACACAGGTAGGATAGGACGTGTTGAATCAGCAAGTATGATATATTCAGTAATGCATGCAATTGTTTAATTTAAACACAAATTAATTCCTTTGTTTCTGCTGGTTTCTGCAGCGTCATGATCAATTAATCTAACATATCATCTGACGCTGTTTTTAATGTATAGAAGCAAGATGTTTTGGCACACTGCGTTTGTAATCCTATCTTTCTTATTTACTGCATCTGGTACTGTGATACATTATCAGCCAGAAGCTGTACATCTTTCCTATGGTGGTGAGTGTTTTATGATATTAATATGTAAATATATATCTTGCGCCATGACACTGGGCTTGTCTCAGCTACTGTATCTCCAGATATATAATGTAATATTTTTTTAATCATGCTTTAAAAAATGAAATAACATTGAGAAATGATATTTAAATGTTTTTATATAAACATCTTTATACTTGCTTATTAAAAGAAATATATGCTTTCAATATCCTTTCAGATAACATTCATGACATTATTGTCACTTGGAGCACAAAAAATGATACAAAAGAGTCGATAGTGGAGTATGGTATAGGTGGCTTTATTCTGCGAGCTGAAGGAAATTCTACTCTTTTCGTCGATGGTGGTGAAAAGAAACGAAAACAATATATCCATAGAGTGTGGCTAAAAAATTTAACTCCTAATAGCAAATATAGTAAGACAAGCGTTTTATTGTTTGCTACTAATTATTCTCAATTATTATTGCACTAATGAACGTTTGACTATTTATTGTTAGTATATCATTGTGGTAGTCGTTATGGATGGTCAAATGTATTTTATATGAGAACTGCACCTGAGGATTCTGTAGATTGGTCGCCACAAATAGTTATCTTTGGTGATATGGGTAATGAAAATGCACAAAGTTTGTCACGATTGCAAGAAGAAACAGAGCGTGGTTTATATGACACTGCTATTCATGTTGGTGATTTTGCTTATGACATGAATACAGAAGACGCACGTGTAGGAGATGAGTTTATGCGGCAAATTGAATCCGTTGCCGCTTATATACCATACATGACTGTACCTGGCAATCATGAAGAAAAATATAATTTTAGCAATTATAGGTAGGAAAGATCACAAAAGTAACATGGGACGAACGTAACAGATAAACTGAATATTGTACGTACTTTATCGGGCCTAAGATGAAATGCTTTAATAAGTATAAAAACAATCTCAATCGTCATGCATTTGTTTATGTGTGTTTTTACATCTGTTTTACGTTTGTTTCTTCCCTATTTAAAATTGTATTCTAAAATTCATTGTGCTGAAAATTTAGTTTATATTACGTATGTCATAAATTTTCAGCAGTGAATTGTAAAATAGCCCAAGTACTTGCTCGATCATTTGCAATTTGCTATTGATATTTCATATATCGATGAAATGATTTAATCTCATTTTTTTTAATAATCTTCCAGAGCTCGATTTACTATGCCAGGTGATTCAGAAGGCTTGTGGTATAGCTTTAATATAGGTCCTGTACATTTTATAGCTATAGAAACTGAAGTTTATTATTTTATGAATTATGGTATAAAACAAATGATTAAACAATATGAATGGTTAGATAAAGACTTACGAGAAGCTAATAAACCTGAAGCAAGGTATGTTGTCAATTAGATCATAACACATATAATATAATGATGATTGACACAGAATTATAATTACAGAGCTCAACGTCCATGGATAGTAACATTTGGACATAGACCAATGTATTGCAGTAATAAAAATGCAGACGATTGTACTAACCATCAAAGTTTAGTTAGAGTTGGATTGCCATTTTTAAATTGGTTTGGATTGGAAGATCTGTTTTTCAAAAATAAAGTAGATTTAGAAATCTGGGCGCACGAACATAGTTACGAAAGGCTGTGGCCTATGTATAACTTTCGAGTAAATGTTGTTTATTAAGTTTATTTTAGGAAAAATATTTGCTTGCTAATAAGTTGAAAATTATTCTCATAGGTGTACAATGGTAGTTACGAAGAACCATATACAAATTACAAAGCGCCTGTACATATAGTTACTGGATCAGCTGGTTGTAAAGAAGGTCGAGAGAAATTTATTTCAAATCCACCGGCATGGTCCGCATTTCGTAGTTCAGATTATGGATATACAAGAATGAAGGCATTCAACAAAACTCATTTATATCTAGAACAGGTATGACATAAATATCATAACAAATTCTGCAAACATGTTTTTGTTAAATTATAAACTATTTCTACTTAATAATAGGTATCCGATGATAAGGATGGTGCTGTTTTAGATAGAGTTTGGCTCGTGAAAGAGAAACCTTTACCACAGTATGTAGAAGCTTTTCCTATAAATTAATATAACAATAATTTTAATTAACGCCATACTACAAACCAAAATAGCGACGTTAAAAAGAGACATTTATCGAATGATACTTTTATAGTAAATAAGAAATTTCTTTTACTTCGGCTGTGTATTATACGTATAATTGTAATTCGAATTTAATACACATTTTAGCAGTCATACTATGGTCGAAATGTATACATAAACAATAAAATGCGTGATATTTACGTATGAGCGAGTAAAAAATTAGTAAATGCAAAAACGTATAATATAATCCTTTAATTGTTAAAATATAAATATATGCATATATATAATTATTATAAGTATATATAATAGTTTTAATAATATATACACACATATACATACAAATAAATATGTATATGTATATATGTATATATACATAGTATTAGTGTATAAGATTTCATATTTCCATCTAACTCTCATAATTAATCACTATTTAATGATACATAAAGATATAACGAATAGCCTTGACTGTTTAGGAAAACATTTTTTCCAATTTAAAATTCATTATAATTAGACACGTGTGAGTATTTCGAAATTCCACATATCACGTATTATATGACTATATTTCGGATAGAACTCATTCGAGCTATTATTTTCCAAATTGTTCCAATTACTCTAATTGTGGCTATCATATATTCAAACCTATGATTTATTACTGTAAGCTTTTATGTTTATAAGTTTTACATCAATGAGCTCTTGAAACATGTGAGTTCATCTAAATGATATTTTATTAAGTATTTAGCCTCAATAAGTAAAATAAAATAGTGACTGATGATTATTCTATATTTTCATATTTGCATTCAAATATAATTATATTATTCGCACTAGAGAGTAATCATTTACTAGGCACTTTGATCACAATTATGCACAAATCTATGTTGATATATCATTAGAGTCTGGTTTCATTTTTATGATGATACGAATAATGAATAATTTATTTCATTTCATTTGTAGATATATATATATATATCATTATCTTCATCGAAAATTATTTTTACATTTAAAATATTTTGAGATTATCTAAAAGAATGTAGATTTGCTGGCAATAAAAAATATGATTTATATATGCATGCATTTAAAAAACTATTACTTTCAAATATATAGTACACTGTTAAAAATGTTATGAAATTTAATGTATCTGCAACTGAAAAATATATTTGTGTACATGTACATAAAATTTAAGTTATTAATTTTATTTTCATTGACAATATTAAATATTTTTAATGTATTTGCTTGAAATTTGCTTTCATTACATGAAAGAAGCATTACAGAAGCAATTTCTAGTGTTTTTTTTAATAATGTATATGAATATGCTAATGAATGTTAATTAATTTTGTGGTCCAAAAATTTTTCCAATATCTTCAAGTGAAAATAGAAAAGTTATGATACGATAGAATCTTCTATAAAAAAATCTTTTTATCTTTTAGATTTTAAGCTGTATTGGATAATTATAAAATTGAATGTCTATTGCTTAAAGCTTATGATTCAATAATAAAAAATATCCAATTGCAACAATATAAAGAATTTGATTTCTAATGTTTTTTTATTCACATGCATTTATTATTAAATTAACGTATTTTGATGATTAGGAAATAACGTAGGTAGAAAATATTTAAGCCACGAGTTTCTTTCGAACAACTTCCTTTTCCAAACAATTCCAAAAATAGTCAAACATTTGTTTCGAATAAGTACTCCGAATTCTATACAACCCAGAATTTTCGAATACTCGCACATCTCCAATTATATCAGTCATAATAATGACAATTTTCATAACTCTAAAAAAGTGATCTCCAATTTATACAATAATTCAATTAAAGCTGATATACTACACATTTAACTTTCACAGTAGACAAACTATTTTCTTTTTCGTTAGCTCTTTACCAGTTGCAATTTTCTATTTTTTGGCATCTGCCGTAACAGTCATCTATTGAATTAAAAAAAAAGATCAGGAACTGCCCTTCCATAAATAAGATAATAAACGGTGATAATGAAGTTGGAAAGTGTCAAGTGCAACTTTTGTTAAATGAAAGATTATACTTACGATTATCGCACGTTCCTTGACGACAAGAAAATTATTCAATATTCACAATACATGTCTCAAGGAGTTTTAGTTAACTCGATTCAATTAAAAACGTAATTTAATCCCTGTCATATTCCTTCGAGTCTATATGCAAATATTATTCGTACTATCTCATTCTAATCTTATAGTATACATTTTTCCATATACAATTTTAATGAATAATTATGTGTATAGGTGTAATATGCGCGCACACACTTATACGCATAAATCTAATTATTTTGCCATTGGAGATATGTGACAATCTCTTAAGATGCATTAAAAAAAAGCATCATAAAGAAAGATAATAATTTGATTGATCTGCCTATTGGGAAAATTTCAAGCTTTGCAGACAATCGTCAGATACATATCGTAATTAAATTTTTTTGCTCGAAGTTTTTCATGCATTGAACGACATCTCATTACATTAATTAAGCAAGACACTTGACACTGTCAGTGATTAATAGAAACAATGGAAGAAGTTGCTGCTGAATGACTTTCCTGGTATGAAAATTGGGGAAAATGTTCTTGTTCTTCTGCTATAGAATTCAAACCCCCTCCACTACCCAAACAGCCCTGATCTGGGGGTGTAAGTTCAACACTTTCGCCGGTAAATTCACTATCAAAATATCGAGTGTCAATATCTGAAGTCACTTGCGGCTTAAAGGGTGGAGGAATCTTCTTCTGGACAAGATCTGTCCAATTGATACATGAGAAAAATGCATGATTCATGATGTCCTTTGCATCATTAGGTCCACCGCCTAATCTTTTACTTGGATCCTTTATTAATAAACCTATAAAAATAGCACAAATATAAATTTTTTCTTTATTTAAATACATTTGTAATCATTGAAATTTGTAGTATTTACCACCAAGCATCTCTCTTGCTTCATTGCTAATCATCTTAGGAAACCTTACTTCTTCCAATAAAATAAGCGTAAATAGCTTTTCATGATCTTTGTTATAAAAAGGTAATCGACCACACATCATTTCATACATGACTACACCTACACCCCACCAATCCACAGCTCGTCCATAATCATTATCTTCAAGTACTTCTGGTGCCAAATACTCTGGTGTTCCGCAAAATGTCTTTGTTGTTCTTCCTATGGTTATATAATTAATCTCATAAAAATTCTTATTTAACACTTCACTAGTTTTAATTTAAAATTATATAATAGTATAATGGCTCAATAATTTTAAAAACAGATTAATGAAAAAGAGCTACGAGAATTTTATTTAGGGTCAGAAATTTTACTTATAAAATTGGAAGATAAGTAAAAAAATGTTTTAATAAATTAATTATGAAATTTAATAACATGCCGGCTAATAACAAACGTTTCAATCATGATCAGATCATTATCAATCAATGTTTACAAAGTACATCTAAACGGTAACAACACATAACATAAAAAGTCGATCAAAAATTGAAAATTTTGTTGTTAGTTGGCATATTATTAAATTTCATAATTAATTTATTAAAACATTTTTTTATTTTATAGATAAAATTTCTGGCTCGTAGCCCTTTTTCTTTTAACTAGTTTTAATTTATTTTTCAATGAATGATACAAACCATACGTAATATCCTCCTTGCATAAACCAAAGTCAGCAATTTTAATATGCCCATCTTTATCCAAAAGGAGATTTTCCAGTTTGAGATCACGGTATATAATGCCTTGCGAGTGCAAGTAACCTAAGGCCGATATAATCTCTGCTCCATAAAATCGAGTACGATCTTCGCCAAATACCCGTGATCGACTCAAATGGAAAAATAATTCGCCACCGTTAACATATTCCATAACAAAACACAACCTGTCCGCCGTTTGAAAACTGTATTTCAAAGACTGAAAATTTACGAATATGTTTACAATATTACAATTCGATACAGACAGCTTTTATTTTACAAAATATAAAATTGCAAAATATAAAAATATCTAATAATAATGTATACTTTAAGCGGTATTTTACGTACGATTAAAAAAGGATGATTAGTAGTACGTAATACTCTGTTTTCAGTAAGTGTATGTGCCACTTCATCTTTACGGATAATAACTTCCTTTCGTAAAATTTTAATAGCGTATAAATGTCCTGTCGCTTTTTCTCTACAAAGAATTACCTTTCCAAACGTTCCTTTCCCCAAAACTTTTAAAAATTCAAAATTTTCCAGCGTCTGAAGCAAACATGAACAGAAATTATGAATAAAATTAATCTTTGTATTTATTTTTGTATATTTAATACTTAATATTATATGTAAAAATAAATAATATACATGCAATGGTATAACTTATAACTGAGTAATGTGTTTCTCAGAAAAAATGATTTAGTTAAATAATTAAAAATACAAAGTTAAAAACTTACTACTTTCTTCTTGCCGGTACTTTTACTACTTGAAGTTCCTTGGACACTGAACTTTGCTGATAATTCATCGATACTACCACCGTCTATATCAGAAGATACAACACCTAAGGAACTACAAGAGTCAGACCTAGCACCTACTGACGATTCCATGTCAACATCCTCCGAGGAAGAAGATTGTTGCATTTGTGGTTGTTCTTGTTGTTGATTTTCTTCATTTGCTAACCTATCTGCTACATATCTGCAAAAAAATATGAGAAAGAGAGTTAGATAAAACATTGAAAATGGAGCATCAAAGAACTCAATATTTTAGAGCTTGCAAGATTGCTATTAAAATCAAACCTGATCGCTGCTACCCAGTCTTCCCTTTCTTGCTCTGTTTCCACATGAAACGTCCTTTCAATTACAGTTGTCCACTGGAGGCCTCTGATAACAAATGTATAGGGTTTAGGTCTGTCCACTGACATAATTTGGCACCCACGCACTGTAAAATTATTTAATGGCTGGGTAGAAGTTTGCGTAGCCATCTGTGGATCAGGTTTCGCCTTGAATCCAACCAATGTACCATCGTCTCTCAAGACAAAATATCTTGACCTCCAATTTTTAATGTGCTCTCCTACAAGAAATTATATGCATTTTAATTCTTTATACATAAATACTTAATTGAAAAAATTCAACTCCAAAAAATCTTTAAATGCTTGAACTTTCCTGTTTAAATTACTCCTCAAATCTTCTTATAAGGATATATTATAAAATTTTTAATTAATATATTTAATAAATAAAATAAAAATAAAAAAGAAAAGAAAATAGAAACAAAATGGAAAAAAAATTAAACATGATTTTTTATTAGAGGGTCCAATGCTAATTTAATTTTCCTCAAGACGCTTCATTGTTTTCATGTTTTGTAGCTCACTGGGCTACAAAATTGCATATTGCGATTGTTTTTTAAACAAAATATGAAAACAAGATAGACTTTTAACTTCTACGAAAGCAATATTCCGTCTTTGCTTGGACATAAAAATAAGATTTCATCATGAGTCTTCTATCGAAGTTCTACGTTCGAGTGGACGGAACGGACGTTTCGTAAATACGATTCGTAAATAATTTCGTAAGAAATAATTTGACATTATCTTCTTTTCTGCATTGCGTTCGACGACAGGCAGCGGCACGTGTTTGTAACACCCAGTCCGCGCGTGACATACGCTCGTGCGTAACTACGTAGAGAGGAGCGCACGACAGTCGGAGTAATGAAAGCTCCGGACTTCGGTAAACATTAGGCAAAACATAAATATTATGGCATTACCGCGTTTTTGAAGCCATCCTTCTTTAACGATACGTTGACTGCCGCTACCGCTGCCGCTGACGCCGCTACCGCTGCCGCTGCCGCTGCCACCGCTGCCGCCGCCACCGCCACCGCCACCACCGCCGCCGCCGCCGCTGCCACCGGACGCTGCGACGTTCATCGCTGCGTCCCCCATCACTCGCTCGTCGATATGAACTTGTCGATATTCCGGCGACGCTCCAAGTTCCGTCTTACGTCGGGAATCTCACAAAAATCGCGAACACGCAGTAGCGGGAGTGGTGCGCGTATGTAAACTGGAGTAATCATAGATACGCGTGCGGCAGGTAATGCATATGTACATACACACTGACCGTCGACGTGATCACGCTGAAACTGAGATACGTCAGAAGCGGCGCGACGATCGCCCCAAGTTTAAAGTGTTTTCATGAAAGGACAAACTGCCAAATAAATAGGTCTGTTTTTTCCAACTGAATTGTATGGTTTAACTTTTTTTTCTTTACATGCTGAAGAAAAAAAAAGAAAAGAGAGGAATAGTTTAATTTAGAAGAAAAGTATAGCTGAAAAGAAAGGCTCAATAGTTATTACATTTAATTTTAATAGTTATTTGATCCAACCAATCACATCAATTAGAACACAATAGATTTGCTACTGTTTTATGGTTGTCTGCTGAGATAGGACCATTCTTCTAGATCTGAAAATATAATCCAATCAGCGCGAAGAAAATTTCCAATAGTTGCAATACGGTTTTAACGCACGTTGTCTATCTGCAAAAATTCTGTCGATGACAGTTAGACAGCAAAATAAGTCAAGATGGCAGTTACCATGGATTCTGTAAGAGAAAAAGCGCTTCAAGATTATCGAAAGAAGCTTTTAGAACATAAAGAAGTTGAGTCACGACTCAAGGAAAGTAAGATATTTTCGTAAATATTATAAATTTTATATAATAAAATTTCATTTGCAAAGTACATATCTCGGAGGCTCATAACCTCTCAGATCTCTCTTGTCAAGTTTTCTTTAGTCTATATTTTATTCGTAGATACATTTTTCTTGTGATATTATTGTATTGATATTTTTTTTTAACTTTTTATTTTATGTCTTACAATTAATTTATTTTAAAAACCATGTATATACTTTCTAGTGAGAGAACATCTCAAGGATCTGACAAAGCAATATGACAAGTCTGAAAACGATTTAAAGGCATTACAAAGTGTTGGACAAGTATGTTGTCAAAATGTTATAACTTAATAATTTATGATTATGTTCTATTTCACAATCTTTATCTTACAGATTGTTGGAGAAGTATTGAAACAACTTACAGAAGAAAAGTGTAAGTATTTAATTTATTGTATGTTTGACTAATGTCTCTATCTTGTTATATTTAATTTTAAAGATGGCTAAAAATTTCAAGTCTTATTATAGTCTTATTATAGTGATGCTGTTTACATTTTGTAAGAATAATGAGATATATATTTAACATAATAAATATTTGTTTAGTTATAGTGAAAGCAACAAATGGTCCACGTTATGTTGTTGGATGTCGACGTCAATTGGACAAAAATAAATTAAAATCTGGAACTAGAGTTGCTTTAGATATGACAACTCTTACAATCATGCGTTATTTACCACGTGAAGTAAAAAAAACTCACTAATTTATCTTTAGAAAGATTGTTTTCTAATTCTTCAAAAATTTATTCGTATTGTTGCTTTTTAGGTTGATCCATTAGTTTATAACATGTCTCATGAAGATCCTGGCCATGTGACTTATTCTGCAATCGGTGGTTTGAGTGAACAAATACGTGAATTGCGTGAAGTTATAGAACTGCCATTATTAAATCCTGAACTTTTTCAAAGAGTTGGAATTACTCCTCCCAAAGGATGCTTGTTATATGGTCCTCCAGGTACTGGAAAAACATTATTGGCAAGAGCTGTTGCCAGTCAGTTAGATGCAAATTTTTTGAAAGTTGTTTCGAGCGCTATTGTTGATAAATATATTGGAGAATCAGCTAGACTGATTAGAGAGATGTTCAATTATGCTCGTGACCATCAACCTTGTATTATATTCATGGACGAAATTGATGCTATTGGTGAGTATACAATATTTTTATTTTAAAAAAATATCTAGATTAAGAGAGAAAATTATAGATTAAATATTAATAAAATTAATTTATTTTTACATATATGTAGGTGGCCGCAGATTTTCGGAAGGGACAAGTGCTGATCGAGAAATTCAGAGAACTTTGATGGAGTTGTTGAATCAAATGGATGGATTTGATTCTTTGGGTCAAGTTAAAATGATAATGGCTACAAATAGACCTGATACTTTAGATCCTGCATTGTTACGACCAGGAAGATTGGATAGAAAGATTGAAATACCGCTTCCTAATGAACAAGCTCGTTTAGAGATTTTAAAGATACATGCCTTGCCAATTGCCAAACATGGTGAAATCGGTAAGAAATTAGTTCATTTTTAATATTTCAAGTATTTTAAATAATTGGTTTTACAATATTATATAAATATTATATAAATATACATGCAAATGTAGATTATGAAGCTGTGGTTAAACTCTCTGATGGATTCAATGGTGCTGACTTAAGAAATGTGTGCACAGAAGCTGGCTTGTTTGCAATACGATTAGAAAGAGAATATGTAATACAAGAAGATTTTATGAAAGCTGTCAGAAAAGTTTCTGATAATAAGAAACTCGAATCGAAACTAGATTATAAACCTGTATAATTCGACAATATACAATATTCATTTTATATTTCAAAAGTAATATTAGACGTCTATTAATTTTATATGACCCAAGTGGATCATTCAATATTGTCTTTACTAAAATTATTTTTATTTTCTATAATGAAATTATTGTGTAGAAGAGAGTTTATATTCAGCATTAACACATTAGCAAATTTGTATGATATAATTAATAACATTGATATAATCTAAAATGATTGATGTAAAATAAATAGAAATCTTTGTTTGTTTTTCTGAATTTGCTAGATTATTGCGAATATTTATTTGCATATTTTACAAAATACTAAATATCGTATTTATAATATTTGTAAGAATTATAATCTACTCTGTATTGCCTGCAAGACGAGTTTTTTTTCTTTCTTGATATTCCTGCGCATTGTCATATTTTCTTTTATATAAAACGGGAAACAAGTTTCGTTTAACAATAGTATTTTTTAAAATTTGCCAGGAGGCATTGAGACATTTGATTATAGAATTCAGTGTATCGTGAGTTACAAATCTATCATTATCGAATTTGAATACTCGCAGTCCTACATCTGTTAATACCCACAAATCTTGTTTGTGTAAAAGACATTCAATAGGTTCAGTTTCCACGGTTATGGACTCCAAATAATTTACTTTTAACTGTGTGTTATTGTCACCACTAATCCTATAAACTAACAATATTTTGCTACTATAAAAACTTATTATAATTAAAGATTCTATTTTACTAAAATAATATACTCTGAGATATTTGACAGGCAATATATCTACAGATTCATCATACTGACAGTCATGGAGATCTTGATTAAATCTTTCTATGTCACATTTTGATATCTTATCGTAAAAATTGACAGACAGTAATTCACTACCACATTTATAGTCCCACAATTTAAAGACTCCATCACCACCGCACGATATTAGGACACTCTTCTCATGAGGCAACTCTGAGATATTCGTCACGAATTTTTCATGTCCCAAGCAGTAAGATACAATGTTGTAACAGTTGGGAAACATGGAAACTCTTATTTTTTCATCTCTATCAGTTGTTAGAACATATTTCATATCTTGCGTGACAAGTACATCGAGAAGCATTGACAAATGTCCCAAGATAAAGGTTCCAGCTTCCATTGGACAACTGGAGGAAAACAGGTAAGCATCTCCAGCTTTATCTGCTATTACGATATCGTTGTTCGGTGAGAATCTCACTCTGCTTGCAGCCCTGATGAGCGTTCGATTCGACAGGAGTTTCAAGTCCTTTGTTTCATACAGGCACAGTTGCTTGCGATTCGTGCATACCGCAAAATATTTCCCGTCTTCTGAAAACGCCAGAGACGTTATCATGTGATAAGTCTCAATATCCACTTTGTTGTGCACGTCTATCTTTCTTTCCGACTCCAGATCGGGCAAAATTATCGTGTTTTTGGTATTATTATCAATATCGTGCATTATCACACGTTCATTGTTACACAGAGCAACGTACGACTCGTACACAGAAAAGCTCATTGTTATAACGTTTCTTAAAATAACATTATTGTTTGCAGCAATAAACGAATGCAACCTCTAATGCCGTACATACGTACATCAATACAACGATGCAACACGTGTACTTTACAACCTAACCTAACTTTTTGTACAGATGATGCGATATAGCGATAATATCGAGCGCATTCAAGGCATGATAGTTGAGTAATGCATGATCTATAATGGGCAGTAACAGTAGTGGCTTAAGAAGTAGCATAGAAATCGACCAATCATTGAATATGAGAAGAATAATCAACTATGATTGGTCGATTTCTACGCCTACTCGTTAATCAACTATTGTTACTGTCCATTGTAGATCATGCATTACTCAACTGTCGTGTCTGCTGAATAAAAATCTACATAAAAGTTCGCTATTAGTGCACTCTTCTAGATATAAAGATCTGATTGGATAACCTAGAAGAATACATCACACAGCAAACGAGCTCAACTGTTGAGTTCGCTGAATCGTTGAATACGCCCAATAGGTCCGTGTGTCTGTTATGTAGTTTTCTTCGCGCTGATAAGCGTTTTTTTCGGCTCAACCGAGTTCGGCTCAACTAATCTAAGTTGAAGATTAATGATATTTCGTGCTCTCCTATTGGTAGAGTGTGTAACGTTAATAATATCCAATAGCGAAGCATTTTCTTCCAAGTTTCGGCCCCGGTCGGAACCGAAAACGCTATATATTTTTTTTTTTATTTAGAGCTATATAAAGTTGATATTACATTTGTAACGGCAAAAACGTACAAATGAAATTAACGGTCTAAAATCCCGTACACAACGAGGGAATATCGATAGCGATAGAAATAACATGATTTCAACCTATCAGAAATCGGATACACAGTTTCTGATAGGTTAGAAATCATGTAATTTTTGCTATTCCCTCGCGTTATGTCTTGGGCTTTAAAGCATGATTTATAATAAGTTGTCAATGCACCATTGTCAGTTGCAATGCTTCACGACGGCCAATCAGAAGCATTACTAATTACTATTGACGCTTCTGATTGGCTATTACTAAGCATTGCGACTGGCGACGAAGTGTTTGCAACTTATTGTAGACCATGCTTAAAGCCGGTTCTACATTAGTTGCAAGCTGATCGCAAGTTTGTTGAGACAGCCAATCTGAAGCTTTTGAAATCAACGCTTCATATTGGCTGTCGCAATTTGCGATAGAATCGACTTAAGGCCAAATGTTCAACCAACATTAGTTTTCACCGGTTTAATCCGGATCAGAATGTAAGAACCAACTACAGTCGAGTTTCCCCTGTCATTCGACTGTAACAGGGGAATACTCGACTGTAGTTGGTTGGTAGGTCCCGATTACCTTTAATCAACAATGAGTCCATTTAATTGACTAATCGCATTTGTCAACGACAGATGTGACGCAGCCTGACTCACGCAGTGAGTCAATCCTGCAAAATTAGTATTCTACCATTGTATTTTTGAACGATAATAAATTCCAATAATAAATCATTAGTGATTAGTCACATCAAGTCAAATCAATCGGACATATAAGTATTGAAAGGAAAGTCGGTTTCCGCCAACATTTTTATCGCGCGATCCGGTTTGATTGTATTCAGTTTCGACCGAGAAACCGTTTGACGGTTATTCCGCTGCACTTACGTCTTCGTGAGTTTTCGAACGCACAATTCCATCCGGCGGCTCCGGCTCTGGCGAGTCCGGTCGGACGACGCACACGAATGCATGGAGCGGAATACAATATAATCGCATCTGTTTGCAACCCGTCCGGGAGTTCGTAGTGCTGACGGCTAACAGCTGGACCGATCCCCATATTTTTTCATTCTTCAACGTCACGCTGAACATGATAGAAATTATCCGACGGGCGACGACGCGCCGGACTATTCTGTAGACGATCCCAGGCTATAAATATCGAGACAAACGGCGCGGCGGGGATTTAAATTTGGATCGTATCGAACCGCACAACCGGCCGGAGGGGTAGGACGAGGACTATTTTAAAACGATTGGGAGACGGTTTTATGTCGGTTTGGTACGACAAGTATCCGACGCGTTTGCGATTGACGTCAACGAGATTCTCTTCGTTTAGTCCGTCTTCGTCGTAACTGCCGTTAATATGGGGATAATACTGTCCAGATTTCAAGTGAGTATCGGAACGTGTCGAGATCTCTTTTTGTGACATTTCGTTGAGGTTAGCACCAATCATATATGTACGGCGTTCCGCACTTATTTATCTGGTTAAACGAACATCGAGCAATATTTCTAAATGTCATTCATGTCCTATTTATAGCTGTAAATCCGTTTGGATGACGACAGATTCGTAATCGCGTAGATTGCGTTAACCTTGAGACGAAGCAATAACTTTGGGTCCTTTTTTCTAAACATAACGAGACCGCAAGACAGCGCGTAACTAGTCGTACGATTACGTTTTTTATTTAACATCCTTTTAAACTTTCGCGTGTATGTTATACGAGTCCTTGAGTTCGTCGCAAAACGATTTCTCCGATGTCCACCATTATCATGAGTAAACAAAAACGGTCGATAAATTTATTCCGCAGGAATATTGCGAGACCCAAACATTAACATTCAATGACGAACTTTATTATAATTTACACGCGTCATTATTGCGAAGGAATTATATTATGGATGCACGAACGATATGCGTTGTTACTTTGTAAATTGAAATCGAATTATCTTTTATATGTCTAGTATTTATTTAGTTAGCTATTTATTTTTGTCTTTTTAATTATACGAATATCTATACAAAGCCTACTCCATAAATATATAATACAAAGAAAATGTATTTTACAAATCTTATTTTTTTCCTATTCATATTTTTTTAATACTCAATTTAATATTTTACAGAAAAATTATAAAAATATTGAATATTTTAGAAAAAATTTATGCTAGTTTTATTTTTTTCATAAGAGAAATTACTTTTTATTATCATGATTTTCGTTAAACGTTTTTTTTTTTATATAAAGAAATATATTTATATACTTAATAAGATATACACATTATAATGTAAAATATATGTTTTTCAGAAAAAAAAGACAACCATTGAAATTTTGGAGAGTCTAGATGCAGTGAGTATTATTTTATTGTTACTGCGTGATATATTATAAAATAACATTACATAACTTCCTGTTTTAACAGCAAATCAAAGACATCCAACAATATGGACAGACTACGGAACAAAGACACAAAAAAATAGTAGGAACTATCATCATTTATGGAGTTGTCCTTTATGTTATGATAGCATTCATCTTTTACTTTTGTTTCTTCCCAGCGTCATTATACGATCAGATCTTTTATATAACACCATTACTATTTTTTCCAATTTTGTAAGTATGCAAATATGAGACATTTGTTGATTATAATCATACAATACATGGATCTTTTTAGCTAATAGAAATTTAGAAATGTGATCAAGTACATTTTCCTTTCAGAATACTTTTAACAAAAAAAATGGTTTCATGGTATTATAATCGTAAAATTACTCTTAATCAAGAAAAATTGTCTACTGCCATGGCAGAGAAAAAGAAGATATTAAACGAAGTTACCGAAACGGAGACATATAAGAAAGCTAAAGAAATATTATTAAAATTTGCACCAGACGAATTAACCAATAATATGTCACCTGTAAGTACACTTATGTTGTTCTTGTATTTAAATATTGCATTTAATTAAATATTATTTAAATATTTAGTTAGATAATGCTACTATAAATAAAGAAAGCTAAAATTATATAATTTCTATTGTCTTATTTTATATTAATTTTTTTTATAAGTTTGACTTTACATTCATTAGATTTTATTTCTTTCTTTACAGTTAACTCCAAAGGTTTGTACTTCGGAACGTAATACTTATATGTAAAAGTATATAAGAATAAAATAAAATGGTAGCAAAACTAGAGAAAATGTAACACAATCTATATTATTAAAAATTCTTTGTGAAAACATACAAATTAATAATTTTGTTTGTAGCTTATTTCTCATAGGATGTCCGTACCATCTGAGACACCTCGGCGTCCTACGCCACAGCCTGTAATATCTCCTCTACATAGTGACTTAAGAAGAAGAATTGTGACTACTCAAAATCAGCCACAAAATACACAGATGGGTGTATCTGCTTCTGGTCAAACGACACCTCCCATTAGATCGATTAATCAACCTTTAAATGCTTCTTTCCAGTCTAGAATAATTAATCCTGCAGTCATGGGTTTTCGTAAGTAAAAATATAATATATAATGATTTGCAAAAATATTGTACTTATACATATCTTGAAATATGTCACATAAATTAATTATGTAAAAATTAACGACTGCATATATACGATTTTAGGATCACCATTACCACGACCTGTGTTGCCACAACAAAGAACAGTCATTGACCGTTTGGTTGATTATTTAGTAGGTGATGGTCCTGCAAATCGTTATGCTTTAATTTGTCGACAATGTGAATCACACAATGGAATGGCTCTGAAAGAAGAGTTCGAATATTTCGGTAAGATGTTCATTTTTTAAAAAAAGTTTTCTCTCAAAATATATTTTATAGATATTTTAAAGATGGTATAAGTATACGTATATTTTTGCAGCGTATAGATGTTGTTACTGTGGTTTCTGGAATCCTGCAAGAAAACAAAAGCCTTCTGCTCCAAAATTAGATTTTGATAATCCTGCTATAATTTCGAGTGCAGAATCCGAAGCTAATTTACTTCATAATACAGACGAAGAGACAATAAAACTTACTGACAATGAGCTGGAAACATGTACACATTCAGATACAGGTATATAATTTCTATTATTTATATGTTGATTTCTCTAATTTATATATTATATTATATAATATTATATTATATATATTATATTAAATAATATTATATATTATATAATAATTTAATTTAATTTTATTTTATTGCCAATATTTTTTTATCTCTAGGGTGAATAATACATATGAATGCTAGAGTAATTATCGGTATTTGTACAATTTGTATTTTAGATTCAGATATTGAAGTAGTTGAAAGACCAGGCGAAACATCTGACACTCCTGAATTCGAAACCAAGGAGTTATTAGAGGAGAAAAAATCCGAGGAGAGTAAAGTACAGTCTGATGAAATTCAATCGTAGCACTCATAATTTTTCTATTCAAATAACTAGCCTGAAGGCGAAAAAGGATATTTGTAAATCAGAATTTCAAGTAAGTTTAAAATTTAATAAAAGTAAAGAAATATAAATAAGCAAGAATGATAACGTCAATGAATGAAATAAAATAAATTATATAAAATGTTGACTTTCTTAACGTATAATGAAAGCTAGAAATGTAAAATATCTTTTTAGATTATAGATTATAGATGTAATCGTCAATTGAAACGTTGCTATTTAATGGAAATCGTTGCTCTAATTTAG
>Ga0157364_1002006_pt1 | contig 18338 bp, 20 predicted proteins | sample AttsexASBM2_FD_111476 | JGI IMG/M metagenome (GOLD analysis project Ga0157364, IMG submission 111476) | Fungus gardens microbial communities from leaf cutter ant in Ribeirão Preto, State of São Paulo, Brazil - Atta sexdens ASBM2 | ecosystem: Host-associated > Fungi > Mycelium > Unclassified ...
CGTGGTATACACAAATTGCCCGAAAGATGGGAAAAATGTATAGTTAGCGAGGGCAAGTACTTTGAATAAATTTGTTTTTGCTTCCTAGGAAAAAAAAATGTGTTTTTCTGATTAAAAAACAGCGGATTTAAACTTATGCACCTGGTAAATCTACGAGAATATGTTACGAACCTTAGTCTCGTGACACTTCGTCACGTGACTGTTGTCAACATCTCTGCTCGCTGCTCCGCTCTTTTGTTCAATTTCGCTTTCTTGTTCAACTTCTGCGTTTTCTCTTGTGAAAAGTGCTGCTTTATATCATTATTGTGTCTTATATTATAGTCATTGATGCTTATTGCAACAGTTTTTTTTTGCTTTTTTACTTTTTCTTTTAACGTTTTCGCGAATACTAGTCGGCGAGTAGAATGTATCTCTGTGAGTGAATGACGCGTCTTTCTGCGTTTTCGTTATTCTATTGGTGCGTTTGTATTGCGTTAGTTGTATTTTTCATTACATCCTTGTAATATTTTGTCAATGCGTAATAATTTCTATAATTATTTCTATACTAATTATACTAATTATACTAAATAATTATATTATATAATTATAATATAATTATATTATAATTATATTATATATATAATTAATATAAATAATTATATAATAATGTCATAATTTTATGTAAAAATCTAGCCATTATATTCGTTATTGTTTATTCGTCATTCGGTTCTGCCTTTGATTAACAGGCACAGTTATAAACAATTGTTTTATTAATTTGCTGCGTGCTTTGTGTGATCCTACGCGTAAACACATTCTCTTGTGTGTCTAACTTCGTGATACTTCGTACTTTAGCATGAATTAATCAAATGTAAACGTTTTATTTCGTAAACGCCCTTGCGCTTTTTGTGGCACTGACAATGGTTTGCGCTCTTTCGATGATTGCGATCCTGTTTTTTTGCGGCTGGGAATGGGCCGTCATTGCCTCTGCTTGGGGCTGGTGCCTCCTTGGCTGGTTGCGTCTCGCCTTTTCTCTCATCTCTATCTGACGAGAGTGACGGAATGCGGTGTCATTCTTCTGATGTCTCATCTGCTCTTTCTGCAATTAAGTCCTCCTTGTCTACTTTAACTGCAATTAAGTCCATCTCTTTTTTGGAACACAGAATTGCTTGTATTGAGTCAGAATTTAATCTTCTCGTCTTAGATCGTCTCGAACCTATTCTGGAAACATTTAACGCTAGGATGATGGAGTTTGATGCTACAGCGTCTTGGGGATATTGAGAGTGCGACGAATCGACTGGCGATGGCGATGATCTATCTGCCGATCTGATTGCTGTGAGTGCAAGGTCATCCTTGAGGAGAACCTCGCTAATCTGAAGGGGGAGGTGCGTATTGGCTCTGTAACTGCCCGATGAATTTCGCCGGATAGACTATCTGCTAGTTTTGAAATAATCAATGAACAGAGGGACCATGAGCTCATAGTATAGTATTTGGTCAAAGGTCCCTTCAGAAAACTGTACTGAAACTATAACAAATCAGTCCTTCCTTCCTGTCTCGGTGTCTTCATCAGAGATTGCGCGGGCCTTCAGGATTCCTGGCGGGAATTCGTCCTCGTCTCCACTTGTTGTCAAATTTATGACAATAGCAAGGCGCAACGAGCCGATCGCCAGGATTCGTCGGAGAAGGACTGAATACATCTGATACATTTCATAGATCCACAGACCGCCGCGGAGGCGGTGTCGCTATATATCAATGAGTCTCTCGAATTTTCCCCGATCGGCTTGGGCGTCCGCCAGTGGGTACTCTCACTGGCACTGTTGCTGTGTCCCATCCTGCTCGCGGGCGGCGGGTAGTGATCGTCTGCGTATATCGTTCTCCGGCATCACTTTCCGACTTGTATTTTATAGAATTATTTCTATCCTGCAGCATGTATAATCGATGCGATCGTGTGCCTGAGTGATTTCAATGTCAACTACTGATCAAATTGACTATAAAAAAATTTTCTGATTCAATAAAAACTTCTCCTTCTCTCCTCCTTTCATTCCGTTGCCTCGCGTTTCATTGCGTCACTCGCAGTATTCAAACAAAATTGATGTAATTGGTGTTTGCGAGTGTATGCGCGCGCGCGCGCGCGCGCGCGCGTGTGTGTGTGTGTGTGTGTGTGTGTGTGTGTGTGTATGTGTGTGTATGTATGTTTTCAACTTAGTTTACGTCTTATTGTTGTTTTATTCTGGTTTTGTTACTGGTAGGCTTAGGTAACAGAAATTTTGGTGACGCCTAATCATTTGCAAGTTACTATTGTTTATTGTATTTATGTTTATGTTAATGTTACATGTTTATATTTATGTTACAGTCTACTGTATCATACTTTATGTCTATTACACTGTTAATATGTCTTTTTCATATAGCTTTGCAATAAACTAAATTAAATTAAATTAAATTTTGTTTAGAATTTAACATAAATGTCAAAGAAATTATAACAGGGTTAATATGTATATATATATATATATATATTAAAAATATTATATATTTAGAAAATCTAAATACATATACATATATATATAGTATTGTACATAAAATTTAAATACATATAGATAATAAAGCATATAGAAAATTATACAAATTTTACTTAAGACTTTCAAGTTCTTTTCAAGTTCTTCAAGATCTTTTCAAATTTTCATATATTTTATTATTCCGACAATTACTTACACTACACTTATGAGCATGGATTATGTATATATACGGAACCATTAATAATTAATTCTCGAAAACGATATGTTGTAACTTTATTACACATGATTGAATTTGTAAAAAAATAATCTTTAATTTGATAAAAAAAAATTAGAAAATTTAAAAAAATTATGAGTGATGGGGATATTTTGTTAAAAAAAATAAATAAAATTTTTTTATTTATAACTTTAAAATACTCTTGAAACCGTACAATTTTTGTTCAAAAAATGTTGTCAAAAATTGTTTTCTATCTTTTATACTTCCGACGATATTCGCCTTGAAAGAAAAATACGGTTTTTTTTAAAGGGATGTTTCACCTCTTAAATATGAGTTAGCGCACGTATAAAAAAATATGTGTCTTAAATTTTCATGTTTGACAATATGAAGAATCAAATCGGTTGTGAATCTTCCTTATCAGTGTTATTCTTATCTCAGAATCTTTTCCATCAGGATTGTGGATAGCACGATATATCAACACGAATTACATAATAGTTTTTAAAAATCCGCGCGCTCAAATTCGACATTTAGCGCGTCAAATCTATCCCAATGGTTACGCCGTCGAATCCCCTAACGCGAGCCTAATTAGGTGCGAAACATGTAAACGTACGTTTTACGATTCTTTATATTTCTAATGTTATCGCGCGGAAAGATCCTATGACGAGCAATCTCCTGCGTTTGCGAATCGGTAAAAATTTGTAACAATTGCGTGATTCGTAAAGTCAAAAAATCGAAACACGAATGCGAGACAACGTAAAACTTGCCGCAGCGGCCTTCGAATCATTTTTGCGCCTTTTTTGATGTAAAGTCGTTATCGAGAATCCGGGGGAAGGTACGAATGATACGACGGTGCAGGAAGAAATTGCACGCAGGAGCGAAAATGAATCCGAAGATAGAGCAAATTATACAAATACAAAATTATATAAATACAAAAGAGATTTAGCATTCGTGTTCTACGATTTCGAAATGCGACAGAACGAGATGTGAAAGAACCGAAAATGTACAAATTTATGTTCCGACTCTTTGCGTAGCGCAACAAATTTGCGAAACATGTGCGGGGATAGAGAATATGTCGGTGCTATGTTGTTAGTGCAGAGTGCGCGAGTTTATATTTCAAAATGATCCGGTTAAACAATTTGTTAATCTCATAACGTCGAACAACAAAATGTTTCAATTTATTTGTATAGCACATAATGCGAAAGCATTCGACTCGAAAGCCTTCATTTTGAAATATTTAGTCGAAAACTCGGAAATTACGGAAGAATCATGGTTAAACGGAATGAAAATTATCGTGATGACGGTAGGAACACTAAATTTATAGATAGCATAAATTATTTGCCGATGCGATTATTTGATTTGTCCAAAGCATTCAGACTGAAAAATATATTGGTTAAAATCTTTCCCCATTTATTTAATATAAAGATGAATTGAACGTATATCGGTCGGATACTCGACGCGCGATATTATTCTCCCTATCAAATGAAGCCCGAAGAACGTGAACGGTTTACGAAATGGCACGAGGAAATGTTATGGTCAAACTTTATTTTTAATTTTCAACTCGAAATTGTCGCAAGAAAGAAATAGGAATCATTCCTTCAGGCGGATACAGAAAAGCGGACAGACATTCGCGAAAAGCTAGCTAGTGTGGAAGGAGCGCGAACTCGTCATCGTATCATGCGGGACGAGAAATCGAATACGAAATTGGCGCGTTAACGGATACTACGAATTGGCAAACGGAATGCAACACTACGTGCTTCAGTTTCACGGGTGTTTCTGACATGGTCGTCTAACGTGCTATCACGTGAATCGCGACAGAACGCTTTCATCCGCAGATCGTAATGATACAATTGACGTGAACGTCTTGCATTGACGTATCGTTTTCGAAAACGGGGCTATCACGTTATGAAAAATGGGAATGCGATTTCGAAATGCATGAAAATCCCGAGATGAGTGATTTTCTCAAGAATCATATGTTAATAAAATCCGATCCTTTCGACCTGCGCAATGCGTTTTTCGATAGTCCCACAGGAAACATTGCTACTCGATATGAAATTACGGGTACAGAGAAAATATGCTATGTGGACGTATGCTCTCTGTATCCGTATGTATTGAAAACGAGTGCTTTCCCGTACGGTCACGCCGTGATATTTATATCGGCGAGGAATGTAGCGAATTAATCAGTAAAGGGTCAAATATTAATTTTGACTTTGTCGAGGATCTTATACGGTGTAAAGTACTCTCACCGCGTAATCTATTTCACCCGGTATTCCCGTATAAAATAAAAAGAAAGTTGCTTTTCGCCTTGTGTCGGAGCTGCTGCGAAACATTCTCGCAGGCAATGTGCACTCACAATCCTGAAGAATTCGAAGGTATCTGGGTATCTTGCGAATTACGCAAAGCCATCGAGAAGAGCTATCTTGTGATAAAGCGTGAGTGAAATCTGGCAGTATGAAGTCACGCGAAACGATCCCAATACGGAGGATTTCGCCGAATATATAAATACATTTTTACAATTAAAAAAAACAGGAAGCTAGGGGATGGCCGAGCGAATGTGGAACAACATCGAGGAACGATATTTGAGGGAATATGAAAAAACTGAAGGTATCGTTCTCGACAGAAATAACATCACACGGAATCCTGGTTTACGCTCGGTCGTTAAGCTTTGTCTAAATTTATTGGGAAAAATTCGGCTAACGAATTTGCCTAATACCGAAATCGTAAAATCCTACTAGCGTCTGATGATTTTATTCACGCGTCCGGAGCATGAGATAACTGATATATTACCCGCCAATGATGACGTAATATATGTTTCGTGGCTTTCCCAATAATGAACATCGTAATCGCCGCAAATACGACAGCGTTAGCGCGATTAAAATTATATGAATATTTAGAAAAATTAGATAGACGTGTTTTATATTACGATACTGACTCATGTATATATACAATACTTAAGTACAGTAATTCGAACGAATACAAATGTACGGGTAATTTTCTAAGCGATATGATGGACGTACTCGAGAGCTACAGTTGCGGAAGTTATAATATATCGAGTTGTTCTTTTCGGGTGGCCCAAAATTTTACGCCTATATCGTTCGTACACTAGAAGGACATACGCACGAAATTAAGTAAAATAAAGGGTATAATTAATTATAAAAATTCATTAATTTTAAATAAATTTTTAATAATATTAAGAAATTAATAAAAAATGAGAGACAAAGGTGAGAAGCAAAAGAAGAAACGGAGAGATCGATGGTGAAGTTTACCTTTTACTGCAATTCGGCGCACTGCGTTTCATGAAATTATAATGCGAAATGAGACAGTCATATTGGTAAAACGCGCGTCTATATTAGTAAAACGTAGATTTATCAATAATCGTTATTCTTTTCCTTACGGCTAGATGAATAATCTTCCTCTTGCTCAAGCTTTCTCTCTCATTTTAATATAGAAATGTTGTCGAGTTTTCCGCCGATTAGGTATACATTTAGGTCATTAAAATGTAAAATTGTAATACATGATTTTATAAAATAAAATATGAATATTATTGTTAAATCTTTTAGTACTAGAAACTTTATTGAACTTTAATAATGTGAATAATGTAAATAATGTAAACTATTTGCACGATATGAAATACTTGAAATATTTGAAAAAATTGAATATAAAAACTCATTTTCCATTTTTTCTTACTTAATGTAAAAAATAAACATCAAATATAAAAAATAAAATGTTTTATTTTATTTAAATCACAAGAATTTTTTTACACCTTCTTTTTCCCTCCATCTATTATAAGCTTTTCACGCGGCATCGCGTATAAGTTCGTTAGCGATGATACCACATCCCGAAGAAATTACGCTGACTTCGTCGTGGATAAGCTTATACGCGTCGCACCGCGGTGAATCAGCTCGGAAGACGCCGCAGTGTTCTCGTCTGCTAGCCTAAGCCGGGGATAACGAGCGCGCGTCCGGCCGCGTGGGGATTCTCCGCCGCGTTGATCAGTATATCCCCCGTCCTTAAATTTTTTCCTTTGTACATTCTTGAAAATATTATTAAGCGCCATTTTTCCTTTTATTTGCTTTTGAAGTCTTGCACGATAATAGAGTAGCTCATTTCGCAAAATGGACGTATGGAAACATCTATAGACATCGATCGTATGCGGTCCGACTGTGGGAAAACGATTTTTGTAAAGACTTTTCTCCGGCATTTATCTCATGTCCAACGTACATTTCGAGAGAGTTTTGTTCTATTATGCGAAATGGCAAGAAGCCTATCGACAATTACAATACACTCGTGAAAAAGAGCTCTAAGAACAGAGTTGGGGATGCGGCAATATTAAAGTGATGAAAAAGAATATAATTGAATTTATAAATGAATTTCGCGAAAGTTCCCCGTCCGGAAGATTACTCGAATGATCCGCTTTCTCCGAAATTATTGATAATGAAATAATTGATATCGATGATTTTATGAGAGAATCGTAACGCGATGGGAGTGGATCTTTTCACCAAAGACAGTCAACACAAGAATCTCAGGGTTATTCTTATATCGCAGAATCTCTTCCATAAGGGGCGTCAACGCGAATTATATCATCGTATTAAAAAATCCACGCTGATCGCTCTCAAATTTGTCATTTAGCGCATCAAGTCTATTCCGACGATCCGAAATTCCTAGAAGAAGCGTATTACGACACTACATCAAGATTTCACGGTTATTTATTACTTCATCTAAAACAATCAATGCCGGACGAACATCGATTGCATAAGTGTATTTTTCCCAAAAATACGATTCATTATGTTTACGTACTTCGTAGATCATTTTCGAACGGATTCATATAAAAGACGAGTGATAATACGAATCAGTAATGTTTTTCGTAATGAAAGCGAGTGACAAGAAATCGCACAGTGCGACGAAAATCGCCACACATTCGCTGTATCTGTAAATGTGATTTTAATATACTCAAAGATAACTCTCGCTCAAACGGTGTGAAAAATATCAATTAACCAAATACAAAAAGGCTCTGCGGCGCGTCATTGTAAAACGTGGTAATTAGAAGAATAAAAGAAAGCTTTTGGTGCAGCGAGGCGAATTTTTACTTATATTATCAGATCTATACTAACTACCTCATTATCACTAATTATCAAAGGAATGAAATAGTAGAGATAAAACGCTATAAAGAAGGCCGAAAAAATGATTTTAATTTTGACGCGACGGCCGCATGACGAAAGCGAGAGATGGAAAATATATAGAGAGTCATTATGGCGATATCTAAGATTTATCCAAGAAACGCGAAGACAAAAAAACGCACGCAACGAAAACGAAAATGCAGAAGACAACGCTAAACGGGATATCTCTGCTGATAACGAAAACGCGAATAGCGTTTTATACGATTTAACGCAAACATCAAATGTATTAACACCACATTCCATCACTAGTGCCAACATGATTACGAAAAATTTCGAAATTTCGAGCGAGCATAATCATGCGATGAAAAGCATTGAAGAAATAGTGGAAATCGTGCCGAAATCTTATCGTAAGCACTTACTAATGAAACATTTGTTTCGAAAAGCTGTGCCTAATAGAATTAATTGGAACGAGCATGAAATCGTGACATAGTAACGTCGTAAAAGATTCGAATATCACTAACTTGATAAACGACGCAATACGCGAGAGAAAAACAGTGAGTAGAAATCAGTTTGTACGATTACTTCGTGTATTGAACACACCTTTCGCACTGGTGAAAAATAAAAGATTATTGTCCACGCAGGATGTTAGTGTAAATAGTGTAAAATTTCGACCTCGTGTAAGTTCCATGCCTTTTATGTCGAAAGTACGAGTTTCATGTTGATTGCATCGGAAGCGCGAAGAAAAAAAAAAACGTAAAAATTATTAACAAGAAATAAACGAGAAAAATTCGCTGATTCTTTCTCATATACGGAAAACTGATACCCCCATATCTGTACAAACAAGAAAAATCGGTTTCTCAATTGGAAAATAACGATGTTTGAAAAACTATATTACGATTCATCGCATTATATTAGGCTATTCGGCGATGGATAATCTCATGCTGTTATACTAAATTTCTCAGGAAGAAGTCATATACTCGAATCACAAGATGCGTTGCACCGGCCATTGAGCAGAAAATTTTCACGATTGCATTACAACGTAACAAACATTGACAATGTGTGGGAGGCAGATTTAATCGAACTCTAAAATCTAAAAAGTTACAATGACGGTTATTCCTATTTGTTAGTGATTATCGAGGTACTAAGTAAACATGTCTGGATAGAACTGTTACGTTACGAGTAACTACGCAATAAAAGTTTCCAACGCGAAAAGCGTACCGGTATACTTACAAGCGAACAAAGATAAAGAATTTGTGGCGCAATCAATGCAGAAATTTCTTAAAGAAAATGACATTCATTTTCGGGTAACGCGAAACCCAGATGTTGTCAAAGTCGCCATCGTCGAGAGCTTCAACAGAACACTGAAGGAATGAATGTAGTTATTTCACACATAAAAAAACGTGACGCTACATTGATGTTCTACAGGATATTGTACGCCCTTACAATCACACGTGTTACTCGTCCATGAGAATGCAATCTGCGGTAGTAAAGAAAAATGCGCGTATCGCTCGTGAAAATAGCTCGTCATTGGAAAAATGTAAAAGAAACGGGTGCAAAGGTTAAAGAAACGGATGAAAAAGATTAAATATCGTGTCAGTAGAGCGAAAGGTATCTTCGAAAAAGGATACGAAGAAAGAAGCTAAGTGTAGCCAGGAGATATTTCAAATTTACATGTTCTTGATTGGTGAAGCCCTCACAAACTGCGAGATTTAGCAGAACGAAGTATATATAGACGGTATTTTTTATAAGCAAGAATTAGCTTGAGTTAAGAAAAATTTAGAGGAAGAATAATTTATTGATTACGTGATAAAAAGTAGGGGGCGAGGAGGGCTAATAAGCAAGTGCTAGTGCGGTTATGCCCATAAGTTTGATACTTGAATTCCGGTTTCGAGTTTAATTTCTCTTCGCGAGAGGAGGAACAATTTTTTTTGGTACTTCCGAGCAGTATGCGTCATTTTCCGGATTACAACGTCGTTTTTCATCACGGAATTATCTCACTCTATAGGATTACACGGATACGGGAGGTAGAGCGGTAGTTGCGATGAGCGAGATACAATTTCCTGTACCTTTTTACACGTATATCATAATGAAAATGTGATCAGATTCAATGTTAAACCCAATGAGAGGACGAATGATGCGTTTACGTCAAAGAAGTTGCATTTCCGAATGGAATTTACAACGATATCCATGAGCTTATTGATGCGATTAATACCGCGTGTAAAGATGCCGAATCGCATTTTTATTTTGAACAGCAAAAAGCGTCTGGCGGCAAAGTCTTCATAAGAATTAACTGCGATGAGAAGTGCAAAATGCTACATTATATAAACTTTTTCGATAATCTACGAATGCTAGGTTTTTCAGCAATTTTCACAAATAATCACTCATTTTATTCCAAGCTCGCAACCAAATTCCAATGAAACAGAAGAAAAAACTTTTTTTACTCACGGATTTAATAAGGAGACAGGAAAACGATTTGCAGATAATTACTGGAGTAGCGAACCCTATAGTTTGTGACGCGGTATCTCCGATAAAATGTTTATTGCGATTTGTGAGTCTTGTATAATAGGTGATGTACGTACTCCTCTTCTCAGGATAGTTCCGATCGAGATACGCAGTCTCAATTACGCATTTAGTAATAATTACACATATATTTGATAATAATTACATAATTACTTTGGTGAAGCATTTCCAAATTATATACTATTACGACGAACGAATTTTAGAACAATCAAAATAAATATAAGAGATCATCTTGGAAAGAAAATTCCATTCAAATTTGAAACGCTGACAGTAATGTTGCACTTTAAACATAAGCAATAACTTTCTTTCTTTCGTATACGCGAACGTATCAGAAGTGACAGTCTTTAGTTAGGAACTAGCGATAGAATGCTAAGAATATTTTGATGCACGAGATATCGGTAGGAATTTCATGTGTTTTCATTGTTCACCCTGCCAACGCGGACATGAAATCGAAAGCTTTCTCGGCGGACTATTTAGAAAAATACTACCTTATCTAAATAAAAGTGAGCGTGCTGTCTGAAAAAAAGCTTTACATGCAGAATTAACGTGATAATAATAGCCGTTGAAGGAAGCGGTCAAAAAAATCGTGGAATCGGGGGGGTAATCTGAAGAGAAAAGCCAAAGAAAAAAATAAAGGTCTGGATATAAAATATCCGCCAATCTGCTTCAGTTTCCACTCGATGGTTAAGTTAGTATCGTGCATCGTAAACGACATCGGGGAATCAAAAGAAAATCATCGAAAGAAAAAGAATAAAAAGGTGACGAAGAAGAAAAAGAAAATTCGTACTGCAGGGTAAAAAATCAAAAAACCATTCACTAGAAAACATCGAGTCGAGAAACGCGACGTATCCGACATATTCCGACATATTTCTCTTAATTGAGATAGGAATTCGTGGCTGAAGAAAAAGTATATTCTTTCTTCATACCCACTTAAGCGAATGTATAAAGAACAAACTCGATCTCTTCTATTTGCCTTTTCCAGTATTGAGAAGCAATGTATTTATTACAAACCCATAACTTCTCTCGCGGACGACTCACCCATAGAATTCGTCATAATCGGAAATGAAGAAAATTATCTGGATCTCACTCACTCCATGTTGAGCCTTCGTATACGCGTAGAAAGCAAACGCGGGGAGAGCACATCGGTCGTCCCGCGGCAAAAGAATCTGTAAATCATTTACTGCATTCTATGTTCAACCAAATCGACGTGTATCTCAATCAAAAACTCGTGTCACTATCAAACAACACTTACGCATATCGCGCGTTATTAAATTATTTTGCGGGCTTCACCCGCAAAAACTTTCTATCTAACTTCTTGCTTAAGAAACATGGATATTCCTGGTTACATAGACGACACGTTAAATTCATTAAATCTAAATACGGCGCTCCAGATACGCGCGCAATACATTCAGGGAAATCATGCGCTAGATTTCACAGGCTATCTTTACTGCGACATTTTCAATCAAGATAAATTTTTAAATAACGGAGTGGAAGAATGAGACTACTTTCGAAAGATTTATTTTACCTTATAGAGAGTAAAACGATATTAAAAATACGCATTCTCTCAGTCTATTCGTAAGAAGAGCAAAAATAAATCCGAATGTGCTACTCGCAAACGCTAGAATGCTGAGTAAAATTACCGCCAAGTACTCCTCTTACGAGAGTCAAAGTTAAAACATTCATGCCGGCATTGTGGGAGAATCGATAGACAATGCAATACTCGGGTAGCTGCAGAAATGAATAATAATTGGCTTTATCGATAACAAGATGTTTAACGGCAGTAGAAAATTGAATTTGTTTAACTTAAAAAATTATGGAATAAATTTCTTTTCGCTGTATGCTGATGGCATGCAAATTCCCAGTAGACCGTTACAGTCAAATTTTTCGAAAGATGAGTCGCTTTACGCTTGTTACATTATTCTCGGGAACCGGCATTCACTTCCTGAACGAGAGTAATTCTATAAGCAGAATCGATTACGCCAATGACTACATTCTTTTCACTTTCGATCTTATTTCGAATCTATCCGCTAATTGTGCAGGGCTTTGGAATCTCGTGAAACATGGAAGTTTACGATTAGTAAGAAGTGAGATTCGAAAAAGCTCTTTCCGTGACTATTAATTGTATCATCTATCAAATTTGATAACGTTTTAAAAATCGACTCCTCGCGTCAAGTCATTGTCGACTTTTCCGGTTAGCCCTATGTCTTTCGTAAGAAAATTATTTTCTCCCACTGTCCATTTTTTCTATTTTAATTACACGTAAGATAACAAAAAAAAGCTTCAGTTTTGTTCGCGATGTCGATGCTTCGTGTCGACGTAAGAAAGGATGTAAATTCGAATATCATGATGAATATAGTTATTATCGATATATAAAGTTTCCGTGGTGTCGAATACTTTATTCCGAAAGAAGTCGCAGTTCTTGCGATTAATGTGTCGATCACTGGATTATGAAATTCTTCTTATTCCTTTGGTGATTTACTCGAAACAGTAAGACAAGAAATCAACTGATTTACACAACGTCAATCCTAAATACTTTACGATACATCTGCGAGACATTACGCAATATGTGCGTAATGTTACATCTATAGCAGAAAATAAGAGAAAGTACGCTATCTGAGTAACTACTACTCTACTCTACTCTTCAGAAACATATAATTTGGAAGATATTTTTCCGATTTTCAAAAATCTACCGGAAGGCCAAGAACAAAGGTGAATGCATCACGGATTTCAATCCAACGGCGATTCATCTTGCTCTTTATGCAACGCTTACAAATTGAAACGGCTAACTATACGAAGTAGCAGCAATTCAAGTTATGATAGTTTTCCCTCAGAAAATTGGAGCGAGAGCGAAGTCGAGAACGAAATAACAGACAGCAGAAATTTTTCAATTCAATTTAAAAATCAGAAACGCGATAGCTTCCGCAACATTGAAGCGTGGAGGAAAAATATTATGATAGAAAAAACAAATCAGAATGAAGACGAACAATGAGGAAGACGACAGATGAGGAGAAAAAAGATTTTTCAAAATTCGACTCGCCAATCAATAGAGATAGAGCTAACGCTAGCGTCTCGCAAACGTCGAGTATTTTGAAAAATGCATATACCTGCAAAAGAGATATATTTTGAATTTAAACATTTCCTCTCTCATTCTCTCTCCGATGACGAGAAATGAAATCGCTGGAAGTTTTAAATGCATTACATCATCTTAGTGTCTAACATAAAGAGGTCTATCTTGCTGACCGACTGTCGAGGGTGTGGATGAAATCGACTGTCATTGTCGCTAACACGGATGATCATGATCGACCTGATCAGCACTGGGTCGCCTTCTACATCGACAAATTCGGAACAGGAATGTATTTCGAAAGCTACGGTTTGCTGTCCTTAGAGCCTCTTATGACTTCATCAAAATTCCATCACGTATCGCTGGAATATGAGGCTGCAAGAAATGCTTTCACAAACTTGTGGACAATATTGATGAGGTATTTCTACTTTTATGTGTAATGGTTATAATCTTAGTCATTTTCTTAATTTGTTTACCTCTGATTGTAAACAATGATTGATTGATCGCATAATTCATAAAACAATTTTTTCTTGTAAACATAAATCCGATAAACCCCATATTGTACATCAATCATGTTCAATCATGTATTTTTTAAAATGTAAAATATAAAAGAAATGCTTATTTTCGCGAAAGAACTATTTTTTATGTAATAACGTTGCTTTTTCAATAAACGCTTTTTTTCAATTTTATTATTGTAAGTTCTTAACCACTGTTATTTTCTTAATCATTTTCTCGTTCCCTTCCAACCAACATTTTCTTTTTTATATTTTTTATCAGAACTAGGTTAATATAAACTTTTACTCTTTTTTTGAAATAAGACTGACGCTAACATAAGATATAAAAAAAAAATTGATTCACTAAATCGATAAATCAACTCAGTTCTGTTACAAAGAGGCATGAACTTGTCCATTCCTGTTTTCCTCTTTCTAGAAAAAAAATCAGTTATAGAAAATAATAAAGTAAAACTCTCCAATGCGTCTAACCCGGCACGGACATGATGCCGAGGCAAGAAAAAAGCGAAGGGATAAATTACACCTGCATTCTTAGATGCTTGAACCTTTCCTCCTTTTCCTTCGACAAAAAACTTTCGAGGTCTATTTCTCTTGTTTTTGCTCACCTTCATTATTATGTCAGACTTGGCAGCACATTTTCACTCTCTCTCTCTCTTTCTCTCTCTCTTTCTCTCTCTCTCTCTCTCTATTACATATACGAATAAAATTAAATAAGAATGTTTTATTCCATAAACAATAAAACTTTGTATTCGTAATATTTGAAGGATCATGAAAAGTATGTACAGAGTGAGAGCAAAAAGTATTCGTACAAGGAAATTTTTTATAAAAAAAAGTCTTTTTTGAAGAAAATAAACATTAATTAGCAATTTTATACAATGAATACATTTTATTTTAACATATACAAATGAGTTTCGCACGTATTTCTGATTTTATAAGCTAAATTTCTCGACTGTACAAATATAATACTTTTTGAGCATTTAAACAATGGAACTTTTAATTTTTGCTTATTTTTCAAATGATATATTTTCTATATTAATACACATCTTTTTGGTATATATAATTTTAAGAAACATACAGTCTATTTTATAATTTATACAATAAATAAAATGTTAATTACTCAAGCAAGAAATGATTATCAATTAAACGAATCGACATCAAATCGGTATTGATATTATCGTATCAATATTGATTCGATAGTACCAATTTGATGTTCTCGCTCGATATATTTAATTTTTTAAAATAAAGTTTTTTTAAAAAATATTTTCTCTATACGAATACTTTTTGTACTCACTGTATGTAGTGTAACGTCCGCCGCAATAAAATCCGCTTATTAACAAACGTTACTAGGCACTACGCGAGTGTCATTGCTATAGCGGCGATAAACTCAGTACCGGTCGCGAAATCGTCGCTATAGCAACGGTGTTCTCCCTGAGCGCTGTGATACCGACTCGAAGCGTCACGTGTTCATCATTAGCGAAGTCAATACGTCTGCGCGAGCATAATAATTAAAACGACATAGAGAAATAAAATAAATAAGTTAACAAATGCACGTTATTGACAAGCCTTCTCAAGGCATGTCCTATACCATATCGATAGTTGTTTTCCATTTACTCTAAAAGAAGAAAAAATGGAAAATGGATGACTAATTCAAATGCAACAATTAGTAAATGCATCATTCGTAAAAGTATCATATCGCCAAAAATAGGATGATACAAAGTGCAATTGCCTAACGAAATTTCACACGCCAAGTGTCCAAAAGGTATCTCAGCAAACAGAGACCGTTAAACAATTGCTAAATGAATTTTTCACAATAATAAAATGTATATTACTGAATATCGATTCAGTGAGCGATCCGAGCACCTGAGAGCGCGGAAAATTGCGGGAAGAGGCCGTAACCGTCCTTACGCATCTCCCCATAGAAAAAAATCGAGCAAATTTAAATTATTTAGGAAAATCAAACTAGCGAATGTTCTAGAACATTAGTCAATCTTTTGACCGCAAAATGCCGACGGCGTTCAAGAGTATATAAACAGAGCTTTTTCGAAGCAAGGAAACTTCGTGAAAGTTAACATTGGATAATACTTTTGTTAAAGCTCTTAGATGCGAAATTTCTGCTTAACTTCTGTCGGCGTTTTTCGATTTTTTTCCGCGGATACGCGATCGCCGTATGAGACAATGAGATTACTAAAGTTTGAATTAACCGTAAGTTGCAATTCTAATAAAAAAATTCTAATAAATTGTCCTTCTCTTTTATATTTTTTCTTCTGTGCGCTCCTGCGAATCCATAGTGTAGCAAATCGCGAGAATTTCACGAATTCTTCGTTTTCTTTTCTTTTTATTCTCCTTTTTGTGATTGCGTTAACGATAAATGAAATTGATTTATGTGCTGAAATGATCGCATTCATTTTTATTTTTCACATTTTCTTTTCTTTTCTTTTTTTTTCTCCTTCTTCTTTCGACGCGAAGTGCATCATTGTGTCATGCCATCTGTAATATCTTATTAGTGTTGTACGCGGGAGTGCCACGAGAGGAATCGGAGTAGTACAGGAAATTCCGCAGTGCTCTTCGAACTTTTCTCCGCCCTACGAGCAGCGTATCCTTGGAATCTCAGCAGCGCGTGAGTCCTCAGGTCTTTTCCGGCACGTGGCCCTCCTCAGCGGCTCCGAGCCTTCCTACCCTCGGTCGTCGCGCGCTCGATTACGAGCCCGCGGCCGTTTTCCAACTGAGAAGCAAACGCTCCTATAGAGCACCCCGCTGCTCAACTTCGCCTCTTCTTGCCCGCTCGCTCCATCCCTTTCTGACCAAGCCACAAAAGAAGAGGCCCGGAACGATCTCGATCGTTTTTCCCAGACACGTCACCGCGTAGATAGGGCACCGAGTAGATAGGGAATAGTCTCGCTTTTCGGGGGCACCCGTCCTTGCCGCGCACTGTAGATTTAAGCGAGACAATGTTCGCAGGAGCGTGAAGAGCCGCAATAAGCGGGTCGGCCGAGAATAAGCGTTGCGCGCTTGGTGGAGGAGTGCCACTGGGTTGTGAATTTCGCATATTGACCGATCCCCGTATGAGCATTCACCGATCCCCGGTGGATCCAAGAGACTCCTGAATATCACTTGGTTTCTGGCAACCACCTAGATCCTCCACCCAGCATCGCGGATTCTTCCGCGGATCACGAGAATCGAAGCGGTGACCGTTACAGTAAGAGTGGTACCTGATCACCGATCCAGTGACATTGCCGTCTTTCGCTCTTCTTTTTCTCTTTATTTAATCTTCATTATCATCTTAATTACCTTTTCTTTCTCTTATATTATTGTTACTATCCATTTGCGCAGCTAGGAGAGCCAAGGTTTCCGCTCGATTCTCCTCTTCGCTTCCTCTCACTCAGGCGGATCGCCTCCGCCGCAAGGAGCTTAACGCTCCGCGTCATCCGTCCGCACCGACGGCTGGACGCAATCCGGACGTAACAGTAGGTATATGTATTAAAATTCTCAGAATTATATGATTGATTATATGTATGTAAAGTGTTGTAATATTTATTTATGAAACTCTTATACAATCATAATTGCAAACGTCACAAAGGGCATTTGAGAGTTGACATGAATATAAATGCATAAAATTAACAAAGAATTTAATCTAATATATTGTTATATATATCGCATGTTTAATATTCATATTAATATATTACATTATATTACATGTTTCGGTACTTATTAATCTTTCATCAGAGTTAAAATAATATATATTAAACGAAGATACACGATTTGTCTTAACAATCTTTTTGTCAAATCTTTTCTAGAATAATTCAATAAGTTGCTTGCTATATTATTGCAATATACAAAACAAAGTCACATATATATTGACAAAAAATAAGTTAGGATTAGTCATTGTAATAAATGGTATTATCAACTTTTATATAACTTTATTAAGATGATAATTGATCAAAAAGTACGCAAAGATAAAACATTTTTAATCTTTATTAGATGTAATATATCGAGTATATGTATCTCGAGAATGTAAACATACACCGACTGGAAATGTTGTACTTAACATTTTATTATTTTACATTTCAATGAAAATCATAATATTCTATAGGGAACGTTCTTTGCTATTTTAATTTTCGTTTTTTAAATTCCCGAGTTTATAAATAAATATTACACTTCACATACATATAATCAATATAATTCTGAGAATTTAAAAATATATACCTACATACTTTTCATGATCCTTCATGTATTATGCAAAATTTTATTGTTAGTAGGGGATATAAACTGGTTCTAACTCGGGTCTTCTGAGAGGAAGTGAGGGGTATCCGCGGCGGGGGGGGGGGGGGAGGAGGCCCTTGGGAGCCGGAGGGGGGAGGGGGGGGGAAAACACCACAGGAGGGGAGGTACTTAGAAAAGGGGGGACGCCCAGGGGGGGGGGGGAAAAAA
>Ga0157364_1002007_pt1 | contig 18337 bp, 19 predicted proteins | sample AttsexASBM2_FD_111476 | JGI IMG/M metagenome (GOLD analysis project Ga0157364, IMG submission 111476) | Fungus gardens microbial communities from leaf cutter ant in Ribeirão Preto, State of São Paulo, Brazil - Atta sexdens ASBM2 | ecosystem: Host-associated > Fungi > Mycelium > Unclassified ...
ACAACAATAATTATCTGCCCTTATGTCTATGCATCGTCCTCATGTCCTATTACTTATCCACATGTGTTTTCCTTAAGGCCACCATGCTTCCTACATGTGCTCTGATGTCATACTCTTAATCTCTACTATACATGTGCACACCATAAGGAACTATAGTCCCTTGATATCACTCTTAACTCTAACTCCTATCTAGACTTCTCTCGATCCTTTTAGACCATTAGTCCTTTCAGATTGTTTTAGACTCTGTTACATGACTTCCAGGTCACGTGCTCTTTCTCTGTTGTAGACTAATAATTATCTATCTATTTATGTCTGGCTAACCCTAACCCTAGCCAAAGTCTGTCCACACTCTTGTCTTATAACAATTGAAGTACCTATTGATCAGATCCTTAGCCTTGCTACCACTTTGAATATCTCATATATCTAATCAAATGATTGCTATATTCAATTTAGGCAATACCTTGATAACTTGAGGTTTTGAAGCAAGAGATATGTTGTTGAAAATATGGTTATTTTTTAAGATAGTCTCAACCACACTAGAATTGATAGGCATACTAGTATTCTCTATCAAGTAAGAAATACCTATTATTTTCAAATAGGATTTAGATTGAGAGAGACAAGGTATTTCTATATTATTAGAATTAATGTAGTCAGTATTTTTGATATAGTTTTTAATAGTTTGAAGGTCTAATAGTGAAGTAACCTTATTCATAGTTATAATAATGCTATGTTAATCAGCCTGAATGAAATCTGCCATGATCTCTGATTTGATATTTCTAAGTGCACTATTTAGATTAGTAATGTACAAATTCAAAGAAGCAATGAATTTTGATTTATTATCATTACTCATAGAAACAATAGTTTACTTTCTGGAAGAGCTTTTAGTAGTTATATTGATTCTGGGCTTAACCTTTTCAGAATCATTGATTATCCTATAAATATTTTTAATCTTCTTAGCTAAGAGATTGGAAAATTTTTCTTTGAGTTTCAAGATATTATCAACTTTTGAGGCTAATGCTTGAGTATACAATTGTTTGTTCTTAGGTTTGGCAGATTTCTTTATTGTGTTACCTTTTTAAATATTTTTGACTTCTCCAAAACTTTCTTAGGAGGCCTAGCCATAATTAGAAGGTAGAGTTTGATGACTTCTGCTTGTTTATCTTTTAACAATTCAGCTCTTTAAACAGGTTTGTTGATATTGCTCTTGAAAGTGAATTCAGATAATATATTTTATCTAAATGTCCTATTATCATCAGTTTTGAGAGTGTCCTATCCTACTTCATAGGTGAAAGAAATGAATTGCCAGACAACCTGACTGAAATCTTTGAACTATGTAACATTATTTACTAGGTTATACTTTACACTTCTATTCTTGATGAAATTTACTATATATAAAAGCAAAGTTATTATATTCATGGAATTGATCTTAAGAAATTCTATGATGCTAAAAATAGAAATAGAGTGAACTTTACCATTCCAAGTATTTGGTTCAACTAGTTGATTGATCTCATAGAATATTATTTGTAAAACCTTAAGAAGAACATATATTAGTATTATTATTAGTCTCATACTCACCTTGTGGAATAGGCATATCATTTAGAGTAGAAGCCTCCTTACTAATGTCACAAACTTCATTTAACTTGTATATCCACAACCAGTAGACTGATTTTCACAAACTAAGTTGTACTGGAAAGCCCTGAATAAGAGCTATCTGCATATATGTGGGATGTACAAAAGTGACAATAAACAACTAAGATATCAGGCCATCAGCAACTGTAAAAGCTTTGTTTGCTAAAATCTCATGAATGTCTAGACAGATTCACATGATCAAACTTGTGTTGGAAAGTGCTTATCAAACCATTTCTAATAATATATAGTATATTACATAGCAATAAGTATTCATAGAGATACAAGCATATCAATGTAGTGATATAATTAGTTATCTTCTAAAATTAGCCTGACAGCTGCTATGATAAATGACAGCTCCCATCAGGCATGAGTTTTGATTATGTGATGGAAACAGCTTATGCACAGACCATTACTCTTTTGTATATATACTTCTATGTCTGAGGATTAGACCTCAAACTTGATAATATCAATTTACATCAATTATTCCTATTGATACTACTCATCACCTATTATTATTATTTCCTTATACTGAACCTCTGAAACACTATTAAGTTCAAGCATCACAACTAGTGAGTAGCTCATTTGTGATAATTAGCATGTTGTACCTTATCTTTAGAGCTGTTGTCTATAGCCTTATTAGCTAGTATACTATCTCCTATCTTAGGAGTAGTGTATAAAAGAGAGAATCTCTCTCTTACATGAATTTTTACCTATTTTCTCTAGAGTAGATTGTTGCTTTGAATTTCCATCCTCTTATAGTATGAGATGGAAGATGCTTTCAAATGTACTGAAGATACTCTTGAACTGTTTGCACTAGAGGAAGTTGATCTTTCTCTAGAAGTATCAATGTCTATATCCATATTAAAGATGTTATGAAGAATTGAATTAAGTGTGGTTTCCTTGGTAGTACTGGAAATTAATATATTCACTACTTCTCTTATAGGCACTACCATATAAGATAGTAATAAGAGAGAAAGAAGTAGTGAAAGTGACTGGTATTTAAGAGTTATAATTCAATTCTAGTAGTATGTAATGGGTTTTCAAAAATGTTGTATTTTATTTTGATAACAGAATAAATAACAGTAGGGGAGATTAGCAAGGTTGTTTAGGGACAATATGTGGAAGTTATATGAGTTGCTGGAAAATGTAATTTCAGATAGAGAACCACAGTTTGTAGTAGGATTAATGAAGAAATTGGACAAGATATTAGGAATAGAAATGAAGCTGTCAACAGCTTTTCATCTGTAGATAAAGAGGACAAATCAGGAGCTGGAACAGTACTTAAGAATGTACATTGATCATAGGCAAAGCAATTAGTTGGAACAGTTAGTAACTGCAAAGTTTGCTTTTAACAACAAGATATATACAGCAATAAAGTCATCACCATTTAAAGTTAACTATGGATGAAAGTTGATGATAGACTTTGAGATAAGGAAAAAGGGGAAGCATGTGAAAGTGAAAGACTTTGTGAAGGAAATAAAGAAGATGTATAAGGAGGCAAAAGCAGTATTAAAGAAGTTACAGAAGAAAATAAAAAGATATGTAGACAGAAATAGAAAAGAGACAGTGGAGTATAAAGTAGGTGACAAAGTATTACTGAGTATGAAGAACTTAATGTAGCAGATGAGAAATAGAGAGATGAAAAAGTTGATGGAGAAATTTGTAGAACTATATAAAATAAATAAAATTATATCAGAAAATGTGGTAGAGTTGGAGTTACTGGTGTTAATGAAAATTTACCTAGTAATTAATATGAGTAGAATAGCAATATATTAAGAGTAGGTAAAGGGACAGAAAAAGATCTTATCTTCTCTAATAGAAATAGACAGAGAAAAAGAATATGAGGTTGAGAAAATATTGAATAGAAGAAGTATGAGAGAAAACCAAAGTATTTAGTTAGGTAAAAGAAATATACAGCAAAAGAAGACATATGAGAAGGGTTAGAGAACTTGGGAAATATAATGGACTTAATAGAAGAATTTAAGAAGCAAATTAGAAAAGAAGAGATAAGAAGAGTACAAATGAGAAAAGAAAAGAGAAAATAAAATGTGTTGAATCCAGAAGCAGAGATGTTTAAGAGGTGTGAATTACCAAATATATCAGAAATACCTTGTTGAGTTCTTTTGTAATTCCTACAAAATTCTCACCTTATGAGATTACTTAAACTTGTAGTTACTAATATTCTAATATCTCAGTAATCTATTGTTACTTTTGTGCATCCCACATATATACAAATAGACCTCATTTGGAGCTTTCCAGTACAATATAGTTTGTAAAAATTAGTTTACTGGTTGTAAAGATATAAGTTGAATAAAGTTTGTGACAGGGGCTATGTAATAGATAAGAATTGTCAGAGTTGAAGATAATAGACTTTGTCTTTCTTTTCTTCCATTTTTTATTATTTATTTTCTTATTTTTGGACTAAAGATTATAATATTACATATAGTTATTATAACTGTTATATATTATGACAAGGTATAATAGTTGTCACAATTGAGTCACATATATCACAGTTATAGATCACATAATCATATAATATAAGAGAAGATTATAGAAGATTCCAGGATAGATAATATGATACTAGCATATTGGCCTTATGTTATGATATGTGTAAGAACTAATCTTTTTCTTTTTCTTTTATCTATTTTTCTTGATTTTATATTTCTTTTTGAATTTCATTTTCTTTTTTATTGACAATGAAGAGGTATGTGACACTGTGGTCACATGACATATCACATGATGTGATATTATAAAGCCTAAAGTGGACTAGAGTAGTTTAGATGGATAACATCAAGGAGTATGTTAACTGCATAACTACCTTATAATATGCACATAGTACACTTATGAACAATGTATGGACATTAGGGCAGGAGTAATTATTTGTAGCATAAACCATATGTAACTTATATAAATAGGATAGCAATCTAGCAAAGACTCCTTGTAGAGTTCTCTTGTAATCTTCACTATCTTAGGTCCTACTAAGAGATTTATTATTAGTGATCCTATTGGCCATTGTGACTAGTGGTTGCCACAACACCTTATAGAAAGTACATGGACTTTAGAATAGGTGAGTTGTAAAGTATGCACAGATCACAGTCTGCAATATATAAAGTAAATTAGTTTGTAACTGAAACTCTGTCAAGTTTTCTCTGTCAAGTTTTCTTATATAAATCTTATACAAGATTCTTTTTATAACTTGAAATACTTTGAGTTTTAAATTGTAACAAGAATATATTAATGAACTGTGAATTAGTCCATGAGACAAGCTAATCTTGAACTCTGGCCACTTTGATAGAATTTATCTCAACTGAAATTACTAGATCTAGATAGTTGATTTATTGTTTGTCAAACTCATACTTTTTGGAACACAAGAATAGTTTGTATTTAACTAAGACTTTTATTACTTTACAAACAGCTTTGTAATACTTCTCTAATATCTAAGTAAAAATCAGGATATTATTCAGATATACTATTATAATATCTTCTACTATAAAATTTTAGAAGACATTATTTTATTATAATCTGGAAAATAGTAGGTGTTATAATTCAAAACTCAAAGTATCAAGTCAAGAAAGGAATCTTATATTAGGGTTAACACAAGAGAACTTAATAATGTTTCTAGTATAAAGTATTTACCTTACATATACTAGCTAGTTAATCTATATGAGACTTTATATAGCCTAGCCTAAAGACTATATGTTGTCTATAAGGTTAATATATTATAAACATATTATATGGTATCATTGTTCCAGAACTTTCTATACCCTTTTATATAATATATAATTATGTAACTGGAACATGTGTAATAGTTTATGACAGTTATGATTGATATTACACTAACCCCTAACTTTAGGTTTAAAATAAGAAAATAAAATAAAATAATAAATAATAAATAATAAAATAAAAACAAAGTTTACTGTCTTTAACTCTAACAACAAGGCTGTTAATATTACCAAAGAATATTACCAAGAGTTCAAAAAGTCTATAGTTTATGTAAAAAACTGTCTTCTACTTATTATCTGGCTTAATCCAGATATTGTTAAATTCCTAGTAGATATCTAGCTGAGTAAAGTAATAGGCTCCCTAAATTTTGGCACTGTTATAGTATACTTGGATATTAACATTTTTCTTGATTTAATATTTCATTTCTTTTGATTTTTCATTTCATTTATTTTTCTTTAACAATGAAGAAGTATATAACTGTAGTTATATAACATGTCGCATAATGTAAGATTATAGGCCTAGATTCTGGAAGAAGGGACTGCAAGAATGACATTAAGGTATATATTAATAGCATATTCATCTCATGGTATACATATGATACACTCATGAACAATATATAGACATTAGGATAAGGTTATTTATTGTTAGCATGGACCATATATCTATTGTATAAATAAAGTAGCAATACATTGGAGACTCCTTGTCAAGTTCTCTTGTGATCCCACTTAATATCTGCCTTAAGATTTATTGCTTGTGTTGCTATCAGTCTTTTGGCTAGTGGTTGCTACAACAGTAGAACTCAACAATCCTCTGAGACTTTGCATTATATAGACTTCTATTACTTTTCTTTACTCTTATTTTATTCTATAGCTAAACCTTAGGCTTAAAGAATATACTAGTCAGGCAGAGAAAGCTTGGTTATTCTTTTGTACTATAGCCCACTAGCATATATTAGATAAAATACCTTTTTTGGACATGATAGATAGTTATATTTGTATAGAAGGCTTGTGCTACTGGTTTATTTGTAATTAGTTCATGTAGAGTAGCAGTGTTGTCTAGTAAGGAAACATTAAGAGATTTCCTTCTTAGAGATATTAGCCAGTGTTTATTAGAGCAGTAGATAGGTAGTTAGTAGATAGTGTGAGGTCAGGTAAGAAGAATACTGGCTAGCACTTATAAAAGAAATTTTGGAAGGAAAGTTTTGAAGAGAGAAAGTTTCCATCATCAAAAAACATAGCAGTGATGAACCAAAGTATTGTAGATATTAGTCATGTGAATATGGAAGAATTGATTAGAGATATGGAAGAAGAGAAAGTGACTAGGTTGTTGAAGCAGATAATGGAGAATAATGTAATATTGTTGAATTTGCAGAAACAGATATTGGAGTTGCAGGTAGTAAAAGATAAGAAGAGAATAGGAGATAGCAAGAAAGAGAACAGAGAAGAAGAGAATATAATGAGAGGTGGAAAGAGGAAGAAAAGAAAAGAATAGATGATGAGTAGAGGAGAGTAGAGGAGATAAGAATACAAGAAGAAAGAAAAGCAGAAAAGGGGTGGAGATAACAAGAAATGTGGAAAAGGAGAAAAGAGGAGAACAGGCAGAGAGCTGTGGAAGAAAGAAAATGTTTTGTTTGTGAAGAATTTGGGCATATTGTTCACCACTGTAGGAATGTGAAAGAAGAGGGATCAGTACAGATGCCCTCAAATATATTTGAAGTTTTGAGAGATAGAGTGATGCAGAAAAGAGAAGAAAATGGAAGTGAGATAAGGAAAGATAGGAAGATAATTTTAAAGGAGGAAAGAACAAAGAGAGGGATAGAAATATGACAGATAAAAGTGGAAAGAAAGGAGAGAAAGGAAAAATTATTGAGAGAAGTAACAGTAAAGATAGGGTTGAAGCAGGAGCAAGATGAAGAAGAAATTGTAGTAGAGATGTTGTTAGACAGTGAAGAAACAGGGTTGGTGATGAGCAAGGAGTTAAATTATGCAGGGCTAATTGTGAATACAGTGGAAGTAGAGATATACTTCAAGGAACATAAGGAGAGAATGTCAATAGATGTGATAGGAGGTCAGAAATATTGGATATACCCTAGCTAGCATGCCACAATCCAGAAATAGATTGGAGAACAGGAGAGGTACAGATGACAAGATGTCCAGAGAAATGTGGAAAGAAATGGAGAATAGGAAGACAGACAGAGCCAGGATGGCAGAAGCAGAAAGAGAAAGAAGAACAGAAGGAAAAGAGAAGAAGAAAGATTTGAGGAGACTGACAGTTGAAGAAGAAATGGAGATAGTGAGAGTAATACAGAAAAAGGAGGAGAAAGAGAAAGATTTGATTAAGATTAGGACAGTAGAAGAAATGGTTTTAAGACAGTTTCATAAGTATTTAAAGGTATTTGAGAAGAAAGAGTTAGAGAGAATGCCAATGAGGAAGACTTGGGATCATGCCATAAATCTTAGAGAAGGTTTTGTTCTAAAAAAGAGGAAGATATATCTGTTGTCAAGAATAGAAAAAAAGGAGGTACAAGAATTCATGAAGAACCAGTTGAGGAAGAGATATATTAGGCTATCAAAATCACCACAGATGTCATTGGTATTCTTTGTACTGAAGAAAGACAGTAAAAAGAAGATGGTTTAGGGCTATTGATATTTGAACAGTTGGATGATTAAAAATAATTATCTGTTGCCACTGATATCAGATTTGATAGATAGCATTGGGAAGAAAAAGGTGTGTACAAAGATGGATTTATGGTGGGGGTATAACAATATGAGGATTAAGAAAGGAGATGAGTGAAAGGTAGCATTTTCTATGCTAGAAGGGACTTTTGAGCCAATGGTAATGTTCTTTAGGTTGACAAACTCACTAGCAACATTCTAGGTGATGATAAATGACTTGCTTGGGAATATAATAGAGAGAGAAGAAGTGGCAGCATTTATTGATAATGTGATGATAGCAACAGAGACAGAGGAAAGACATGATGAAATTATAGACAAATTATTAAGGAGGATGGAAGAAAATAACTTATTTGTAAAACCAGAGAAATGTGTGTGGAAAATTAGAAAGGTTGGATTTTTGGCAGTAATAATAGGGCCAGATGGTGTAAGAATAGAAAAGGAAAAGGTTCAAGAAGTGGTAGATTGGCCAGTGTCAAAGAGTATGAATGATGTGCAGAAGTTTTTGTAACTAGCAAACTATTATAGATGATTTGTTAGAGATTTTGTAAAGATAGCAAAGCCATTGCATGAGATGACAAGGAAAGAGATAAAGTGGAATTGGGGAGAAAGACAGCAGAAATAATTTAAAGAGTTAAAAGAGAGGTTTATAACAGAACCAGTCTTGGTAATACCAGACTTGGATAGAGAGATGAGGGGCAGATACATCAGATTTTGCTATGGATGGAGTATTATTGATAAAGTGTGAGGATAAAAAGTGGAGGCCAGTGGCTTATATTTCTAAATTGTTGAATGAGACTGAAAAAAACTATGAGATTCACAATAAGTAGATATTGGCTATTATCTGATGTTTAGAGACATAGAGGCATTTCTTATAAAGAGCCAAGAATCAGTTTAATATTTGGACAGATCATAAGAACTTGAAATACTTCATGAAAGTTCAGAAGTTAAATCAAAGGCAGGTTAGATAGGCCTTATATTTGTCAAGATTTGATTTTGCTTTAAAGTATGTAGCTGGTAAGAATATAGGATGAGCAGATAGTTTGAGTAGGAAAGCAGATTGGACAAAAGGGATGGAAATAAGTAATGAAAATTAGGTGATATTGAAAAAAGAGGTCTGGCAATTAGAGCAATAGAAAAGGGACAGTTGTTGATCAAGGAAGCTGAGAAAGAGAAAATTAAAAAATCAGAAGCAAAGGATGATAAAGTAGTAAAGACAGTAAAAGAAATGAAGAAGGCAGGAGTTAAAGTATTAAGAAATGATGAGTGGCAGATATAAAATGATTTAGTGTTGAAAGAAGAAAAAATGTATGTTTTGAGGGATGATGAGTTGAGATTGGAGATCATTCAGCTTCATCATGATACACTGATAGCAGAACATGGAGAATAGTAGAAAATAGTAGGATTGGTCACTAGGAATTATTGGTGGCCAGGAGTTATAAAGGAGATAAAGTGATATATAGAAGGATATGATCAATGTCAGAGAATGATGAATAGAGCAGATATACCAGCAGAAAAATTGAGATCAAACATAGTACTAGAAAAACTATAGTAACATATATCAGTGAATTTCATTACGAAGTTACCAGTATCCAAAGGCTATGATTTGATTTTGATAGTATGTGATAGGTTTTTAAAAATATTGCACTTTGTAGCAACAACAGAAAAAATAACAGTGGAAAAGTTAACAAAGTTGTTTAGGAATAATATATAGAAGTTGTATAAGTTGCTAAAGAGTGTGATATTAGATAGAGAGCCTCAGTTTGTGATAGGATTAATGAAGGAGTTGAATGAAATGTTAGGGGTAGAAATGAAGCTATCTATAGCTTATCACCTAGAAATAAATAGATAGACAGAGAGGACAAATCAAGAGTTATAATAATACTTAAGGATGTATATCAATCATAGACAAAATAATTAGTCAGAATGATTAGCAACTGCAGAGTTTGCCTTCAACAACAAGATATATACAGTAATGAAATTATCACCACTCAAAGTTAATTATGGGATAGAACCACAGATAGACTTTGATATTAGAAAAAAGGAGAAGCATATAAAGGCAAAAGAGTTTGTAAAGAAAATAAAGAATAGACATAAGGAGATGAAAGTAACATTAATAAAGTTACAGAAAGAAATGAAGAGATATATGGATAGGAATAGGAAGGAGGCAGAGAAATATAAAGTAGGAGATAAAGTGTTGATAAGTAAGAAAGACTTCCTGATAGAGCTGATAAAGAGAATAACAAAGAAGTTGACAGAGAAATATATTAGACCTTGTATAGTCAAGAAATTATATTGGAAAATATGGTAGAGTTGGAGTTACTGGTGTTGTTAAGAATACACCTGGTAGTTAATGTGAGAAGAATATTAAGGTATTAAGAGCAGATAGAGAGACAAAAGAAGATCTTACCTTCTCCAGTAGAAATAGAAGGAGAGAAAGAGTAGACAGTAGAGAAAATTTTAGACAGATAAGATAGGAGAGGAAAACCAAAGTATTTAGTGAGATAGAAGGGTTATATGTTATGATACAGTAAAGTGGTAATATTCTTTTATATATTCTTCTGGATTTTATATTGAACTTTACTTTGGATTTACTTATCTTTTATTACATTTGATGATGACAATGAAGAGATACATGACACTGTGGTCACATGACATGTCACATGATGTGATGTCATAAAGCCTAGAGTGGACTGGAGCAGTCTAAATAGATGATATCAAGAAGTGTGTTAACTATATGGCTACCTCATGATATATATATAGTGCACTCATGGATGACACATGGATATTAGAGTAGGAGTAATTATTTGTAGCATGGACCATGTGTAACTTATATAGATAGGGTAGCAATACAGTAGAGACTCCTTGTCAAGTTCTCTTATGATTTCTATTTAATATCCTGCTGAGAGATTTATTGCTTGTGTTACTATTGGTCATTATGACTAGTGGTTGCTACAACATTATACAGCAGAAAAAAACACTTGGAATAAATTTGAAAATTTGAAAAATACAATGGATATAGTAAAGAAATTCAAGGAAAAAATAAAGGAAGAAGAAATATAATAAGTGGAAAAGAAAAAATAAAAACAAAGGGCAATAGAGGTAGAATTGAATCTAAAAGGAAAGAATTTTAAGAGGAGTGAGTTACTAGAAAAGTATATAGTGAGAATTTTATTTGGGTGGGATAATAACAAGTTTGAGAATAAGTTAGAGAGAAATTGGGTAAGATAGAAAGAAAAGGAGATAGAAGAAGGGGAGGCAATTTTCTCCAGAGGTAAAATCCTAAGAGAGAGATACTATTATAATATACTTGGATATTAATATTTTTCTTGATTTAATATATTTTTTCTTTTGATTTCTTGTTTCTTTTATTTTTCTTTAACAATGAAGAGGCACATGACTATGGTTATATGACATGTCACATGATGTGAGGTCATAGGTCTAGACTTCAGAAAAAGAGACTGAAAGAATGATATTAAAATATATGTTAACAGTATATTTATCTCATAGTATACATATAGTACACTTATGAATAACATATGAATATTAGAATAGGGTTATTTATTGTTAGCATAGACCATGTATCTATTATATAAATAGAATAGCAATATATTAGAGACTTCTTATCAAGTTCTCTTATAATTCCTACTTGATATCTGCCTTGAGATTTATTGCTTATATTACTATTGGTTCTTTGACTAGTGATTGCTATAACAGATAGCTGTCAAGATCAAAAAAAGTGGACTTCATCTCTTTTATTTTTTCTTCCTCATTTTTGTTTTCTTTTTGATTTATTTTCTTTTTCTATTTTTAGAACTTAGGGTTAGAGTTAAACCCAGAAACACAAGAAGAAAGGCCTAAAAGGATAACATTGTACAATGTGTACAACATATGTTGGCCTTGAGATGGACATATGGTAGTTTAGGATAGGCTGGGAAGATGTAGCACAGACCAGGCGCTTTAGTATATAAAGTAGACAAATCCTGTACAGAGTTCTCTATTGAGTTCTCTTGTGTAAACCTTATACAAGGTTACTTCTTTTATCCAACCCTAAGGACTTAAGTTCCTAACAATAGCTAATTTGAAAACTAGAAGAAATAAATACTTGTTTTTGATGATCATTATATTAAGAGTTCTGTAATCTTATACTAATTTGAGAGAGCTATTCATTTTCTTAATCAAAAAGACTAGTATAGCTATAGGAGACTTGAAAGGTCTTATTTAGTCTATGCAAAGGTTCTTGATAATAAATATATCCAGCTTAAACTATTTTATAAAAGATAAATAATATATTTTAGATATTTTAGGCTTAGCTTTAGGAACCAGATTGATGATATAATTTTACTTATAGTAGTCTGATTGTTATAGTATGTTTGGACCTTTATTTGATTTTATTTTTCTTGATTTGATTTCTCTTTTTCTTTTTCTTTTATTTCTTAGACAATAAAGAGGTATGTAATCACAGTCATATGATACATCACATAATATGATATTATAGGCCTAGAATATTGTAGAAAGAACTAGAAGAAATGACATCAAGATATATATTTATAACATATTGTGTACTCATGACTAATGCATGGACATTAGAATAGGGTTATTATTAGCATAAATAGGATAGTAATATATTAGGGACTTCTTGTTAAGTTCTCTTGTGATTTTCATAAAACTCTTGCTTTATAAGTATGCTATTGACTATCTTGGTTAGTGGTTGCTATAATACTGAAAGAGTGTTGAAGTCTTCCTTGGAAAATACTAATTCAAACTGTTGGATATGCAGGGAAATAGTAGAGATCTTGTTTTTAATCTAGTTCTAGTGGAAGACCTTGAAAAAATGCTGGAAAGAGATAGCTATTACTTAGAAGTCAAGAGCCAAAGTGTTATGACTCAAAGATCTTAGGGTTGGTCAATGAATAGAACCTTGTATTGGGATTAACAGAAAACTTAATAGAGAATTCTGCACAAGATTGTTTACCTTATATACTAATACCTAATGGTCTATGCAAGCTACTTCTAGCCTACCCTGAACAGCCATATGTATGCTATAAGGTCAACATATGTTATACATGTTGTATGATGTTATCCTTCTAGAACCTTCTACCTCCTTTCATACATCTCATAACTTTTGACCATGTCATTTAATGTGACCTGCTGTGTGACAGTGTGATCTTGTCACTCTAACCCTAACCCTAGTTTCTAAAAATAGAAAAATAAAAATAAGAAAGAAAAGTTAAGTCCATTATCTTTGATTTTGACACAAAGATTCTATATATTATCAGATCATGTAAAATTGATTATCTAACTCTTCCTGATACTTAATAGGAGTACACAGGATTTGGAATGCTTTTTTTCAATTGTTTACTAAGATAGGAAATAGATTATATCTATATATATATAAAGAATATATTCTCAGTGTTTCTTAGTCTTCTAAATATCTTGGTAACTGGTATAGTATATGAGATATTGTGTCACAACCACTTCACCTTTTTGCCAGTTCACCTTTGTGTTGTGATTTTTCAACTATATAAAACCAAGAATAAGGTCTTGCTTGTTCAGGCTTAAGACTATGAGCAGAACCTGCTTGGAATACAATTAGTAGTGATAGTACAGGACTATATCAACTATCTTGGATATTTAACTGTCCTTATTTAGGATACTATTGATATTGAAGACTGGTACAGGCTTGAGGAGCTTACAGATATTTATATGATGTTTTTCCACAAAGCTGTGATTAATGAAAATTTACATAGCTCTATTAGAAGGTAACTAATTATATCACTATATTGATATACTTATATCTCTATAAATACTGATCTTTATAAAAGTCCACTAATATTCATATAGAGAACAATTTGTGTTACAAACTTAAGACCTTAGGATTAGTCAAAAGAAAGAATCTTATATAGGGTTTACATAAGAGAACTCAATAGAGAACTCTGTATAGGATTGTCTACCTTATATATCTAAGACTAATGGTCTATATTCTACTATATTAGCCTACTTTAAATAATCATGTTTTTTTTTCAAATCAACAATTCATTACACAGAGAGCATAAGCAGACCATGGTAGCTACATCATAACTACATACATGACAACCCAAACTACAAAAAAAGAAAAAGAAAGAAAGAAAAGAGATGAAAATAAGAGAAAAAAGAACTAACTAATTTGTAACTATGAGATCTACTCAAAGTGAATTAAGTAATGGTATTTGAAAAAGCAAACACATTAGGATTATGGTTGAGGAACATGACAAAATCAGCAATAGAATCTCTTCTCAAATTCCAATACTCATTAAATCTTCTGCACTTGTGTAGTATGTAACATCTTGATTCGATAGAATATTGTTCACAAGGACACCCAAATTCTTTATTTGGGAAGAACCTGAGTCTATATTTGCTATTGGCACATAATTGGTGATTGCTCTGAAAGCTCTCACATAAAGAGAATTGAAATGACCAAAGTTTTGAAGCCATGAACTGCCTCTGATATATGATAGCTCAAGTGAATTGTTATCACCATCAACAAGATTGAGAAAATGTTTGCCCTTCAAGTCTGATGCTTCAAATGTCATCTTCCATTTATTAACAAGGTCATCACATTTATTTTTCTTGCTAAAGTCCCAAGACAGTTTACTCAGAAACATAGGAATTGGTCTGAAGGATTTGGTTTCCATATCGACAACTTTGTGGGAATACCAATTACAATGTGACTTGGGCATTCCCAAAATTCAATATAATTCTCTGGATGATGGAAAAAAAATATTTGGAGATCTTTCAGGATAAATACTGAATGTTTCTGAAAGAGATGAGAAGATAGATCAAAAAAATTTTGTGCTGTATGGATTGAGTCCATAACAACAATAATTTTGCAAATAGCACAATTGTTGGTTGCTTGATTGATACCACATCTAATTACAAAAAGTTTGGCTTCAGTAGTTGTAATGTTTAGAGCATAATGGAGAGTTTTCATGATAGGTTTGTCATGAATATGAATATGTGCAATGGACGTAGCAACATTATTCTTAATGCTAGTGTCTATGATAACAAGTGTAGAAGATGAGATGTTTGAAGATTCAAGGGCTATTCTGTTGAGTTTTTGGATGCAAAATTTGATGTTATAGCTAATGTGCTTGTTAAAAAGATGAAAAGAAAAATGATTAGCATGAGTGTCAATGATTCTATTACCAGGGGAAAATTCTGGGTTGATAGGATCAAAAGACAGGAAAACTTTATTAAATCAATTTTCCATATCTACAATGTGACCTTTGATAAGACCATGCTACCTTCTTGTTAAAGAGTTAAGTGAGAGAGCATGTTAATAGGGAAGAGATTTTGGACTGGGACTCATGAGAAATTGAAGAATGTGATTAGATAGAAGTAAGTGTACTCTAAGTTGAGATCTACTACCAATCTTTTGTAAGTGAAGGTTAATGGGTATTAGGCCAGTGATGGCTTTAATACCCATCAAAGTAGACATTTTGAAGGTGCCCACTATCTATAAGGCCACTCTTCTTTGCATCTTGTTCAGGATCCTTAAGGAATAAGAAAGAGAAGCTTTGTTGTAATGCCCTAGTTGGAAGCCATAGAGAGAAATTGGCATAGCACAGCTTCTATAAAGAAGATGTTTCTGGTGAGGGTTCAGTTCTCTTGTGGAGTTACTAAGAATCTTCATACATTTGACTGTTGAAATTATCTTGTTTGCATAGAAGTCAATGTGATTATGAAATGAAAGTTTTTTGTCAAATATGAAACCAAGGTAATGCCAGGAATCTTTGGGAGATAGACTTGGTCCTCCTTAAAAAGAGAAATTGAGGAGAGGAGGGCTAAAGCCCCCTTGCAACCTTGAGAAGTGAAAGACTTTGGTCTTTGAATGTTTGACTAGAAGACTGAATTTAGTAAGGAGATTGAGAACTATATTGTAACTACAATAAAAATGAGAATTAGAAGTTTCAAAGGACTTGCTTTGAGTAATAAGCAAGCCATTGTCAACAAAAGAAAGTAAAGAAACCTGTAAATTGAGATTTTTTAGGCATTTTTCTAGAATGTAAAGGAAAGGAGCTAAATAAAGAGGCAATAGAATGGGAGAGAGGGCCAATCCTTGACCCACTCCAACATTAACATCAATGAAATAAGAGGAAAAATTATTCCAAACATAATACATTCTTCTATTGACAAGGTAGTTGGAAAAAAAAGACAATATGTGAATCAAAACCTGCTTTCTTGAAAATGAGAGAGAAAAGATGATGGTTAAGATAGGGAAAGAATTGCAATATATCAAAGGCAAGGGTATTGATTGACATATTCTTGACCTATCCCATGTGAATGAAATAGGTTAGTACAATACTAGCATCTGTCATGGATTCAAATTTGAGGCTGCCAAGTTGACTCTGATGTATAAAATTGTTAGCAATCACATGAAATTGGAGCTTGTCACTAATAACTTTTTTGGTAAGTTTACCTAATGTGTTTAGAAGGACAATAGGTCTGAATGACTTAGATAAGTTGTAAGATGCTTTATTGGGTTTTGAGATTACAATTGTCAAAGAAATCTTGAAGTGTGACAGCCAATGACCCAATTTAATACATGTGTTTGTAATAACAATAATGTTTCTTAAACATGTTTTATCCTTGAGAACAATTTTGAGATGCCTCCACAATAATTTGTCACATCCTGGAGTAGACATATTGCTATATTTGAGTAAAGAGCTAGTGAATTCTTCTTCTGCAAACTAAGCCCAAGGTGAGGTTGAGTAAGACCCTAGTTCATTTAAAACATCACTTTCTACATTGTGATGTTAAGCTGTGTTAAATGTAGAATGTAACACTTACCAAAGATCGTCTAATTCTAGACATAGTTGACCATTGTACTTGATAGCTTCAGGAGCAGGTAGTTTTTGTTTATTGACCCAGCTCATGAGTTCCCATAGGCCTCACTTTTTGCTTGCTATTTCTGTGATTTTGAGATCGAAGAATATTTTTTTGGTATTCTTTACAGTTTTGCAGAAAGACTTCCAATCCTTAAGCTTCTTCAAAGATCTGTATCTTTTGAGATCTTTACTGCAGTTATTGTTCCACCAGCTCTTGGAGTATTTAGTGATGTTGGTGAGTTTTGCATTTTTGTTCTATATATTGTCCATATTTTTGGCAAAGTCATTAACAGCTTTTTCTAATAAGGGAATATCCAATAGATTCAAAACATCCAAGTTCTTGATAGTACTGATAACGTCTTTGATAAACAGTTCTTCTTTAACACTGTTTTTTCAGATAATACTTTTATACATATTGATAATCTTGTCTAATATAGGGATTGTGACAGTTAAAGGAGTGTGGTTAGAAGAAAGATACCACTTAGGGTGAATGAAGTGGTTGTTAAGTTTGGATGAGTCACATCAGAGAAACATGAGATCAATGACCAAATTTGCATTATTGAGGTTATCTGTGTATCTAGTTGAGACCTAGTTAGTAGAAGATAACAAGGATAAATGAAAAGAGTCTGCTATAATAATTAAATCATTGCTAATGAACAAATGGTGTGGAAAAGATGAATCCCATGAACTATCTCTGATGTTAAAGTCTTTTGCCATAATTAGGAGATTTCGAATATTTACTTCAATATCCTTTAGATACTTTAAAGCAGAATGGGAAGCATCAGAATATACATTTATCAACCAAAAAATGTTACCATTGTTAAAAAATGAGACAAGAAGAATGTCTCTGTGGTCAATTACATCTTTTCGAATAGAGAAATAGAGAGAAGAAAGCCTAATATTAATGTAGATAACAACTCTTGGATAATTAGATCCATAGTGTTGGATCTAATGAACATTAGCCAGTTGGAATGGTTTACCACACTAACAAGAGTTTCTCCCTCGTAATTTGAAGAACTAGAGATAAAATGAATTAAGGACCAAAAAGGCTTTTGGATAAAGATGATATCAAAGGCAGTTTTGACTTCTAGAATGGTATCACAAATAAGATACTCACTGGTTGTGATACTTGAACTTAATAGTGTTTCAGAGGTTCAGTATAAGGAGATAATGATAATAGGTGATAAGTAGTATCAACAAGAATAATTGATATTGTTAAGTCTGAGGTCTAGTTCTCAGATACAAAGGTATATACAAAAGAGTAATAGTCCATGTGCAAGCTGTTTCCATCACATGATCAAAATTTGTACCTGATGGGAGCTGTCATTTGTCATAGCAGTTATCAGGCTAATTTTAAAAGGTAACTAATTATGTCACTACATTGATATGCTTGTATCTCTACCAATACTTATTGCTTTGAGATATGTCATATATTGTTGGAAACAT
>Ga0157364_1002009_pt1 | contig 18332 bp, 18 predicted proteins | sample AttsexASBM2_FD_111476 | JGI IMG/M metagenome (GOLD analysis project Ga0157364, IMG submission 111476) | Fungus gardens microbial communities from leaf cutter ant in Ribeirão Preto, State of São Paulo, Brazil - Atta sexdens ASBM2 | ecosystem: Host-associated > Fungi > Mycelium > Unclassified ...
ACACAGAAGTATATATACAAAAGAGTGATGGTCCATGTGCAAGCTGTTGCCATCACATGATCAAAACTCGTACCTGATGGGAGCTGTCAGGCTAATTTTAGAAGGTAACTAATTATGTCACTATATTGATATGCTTGTATCTCTACCAATACTTGTCGCTTTGAGACGCATCATATATCGTTGGAAACGGATTGATGGGCACTTCCCAACGCAAGTTCAATCATGTGAATCCGTTCAGCTGTTATTGAGATATTAGCAGACGAAGCTTTTACAGCTATTGATGGCCTGATATCTCAGTCATTTGTTGTCACTTTTGTGCATCCTGCATATGTACGGATAGTCCTCATTTGGGGCTTTCCAGTGCAACTTAGTTTGTGAAAACCGGTCCACTAGTTGTGAAGATACAAGCTGAATGAAGTTTGTGACAGTCTGGAAGAACTTAAGGTCTAAAAGGATCAAGAGGAGTCTAGATAGTAGTTAGGGTTAGGAGTGACATCAAGAGACAATGGTTCCTCATGGTGTATACATGGTGTACACATGTATGACAGAGATTAAGAGTATAACATCAGGGCATATATATACGGTATAGTAGTCTTATGGTGGATGAGTAATAGAATATGAGGATGATGCATGGACATTAGGGCAGGTAGATATTGTTGTAGCATAGACCATATTGTATTTATATAAATAGAGGAGCAATGCAGCGAGGGCTCCTTGTCAAGTTCTCTTGTAATCTCCACTACTAGATAGCCAACTAAGAGCTTTGCTGAAGTAAGCATACTACAAGTGCTATTCTGGTGAGTAGTTGCTATAACATAGGCCTTAGTGAGTATATAATTGTTAGTGTCTAATGAATGAGAGAAAACAGTTAGCTTTCCATCATCTATATACATAAGAATAGAGATATAAGTAGGGTAGTTACAAGCATGGTTTTCTAAAATCTTGATAGGATTGATTGGTGTTTCAAAAATATCAAGTAGGCTTGCTAAGTAAAAAAAGGTAAGGATGAAAGAGATAGGAGATTCTTGTAGACTTCTCAGGTACCATCAAGTATTACAATCTCAAGACCTTAAAGTAGGTCAAGAAAAAGAAATCTTGTATAGGGTTTACATAAGAGAACTCAATAGAGAGTTCTGTACAAAATTGTCTACCTTATATACTACTGGCTCATGGTTCATGTTCTATTACTTTAGCCTGCCCTAAGTAACTATATATTTGTCTTAAAGTTAATATATTGCATATGTTATATAACATTATTATATTAGAACTTTCTATGTCTTTCTATTATATCTCTATGACTGTCATAGGTTATGTGATCTGTGACACACTATGTGACTATAGTATCACACTAAACCCTAACCCTAAATAAAAGAAAAAAGAAGTAATAAAAATAAGAGGAAAAATAAAAATAAAATAAAATGGAAAATAAAATTAGAGTTCACACTTCTGATATTAAGGTATATTGCTATCTCTTGGTCAGAGAGAAAGTTTGCTATCTACTTTACTAGTTTAAGAAAAATGCAGTGTTTTTTCATCTTGTTAAGAAGATATTGATGGTTGACAAAGTTAAAATAATATTTGATATCAAAGGTTAGTGCAAAAGTAGCTAAGCCATAGTTTTATGAGTTTTGAATATCATATACAAAGGTGAGAGTAGCATTTAAAGTGAAGGAGTTAGCTCTATCTCTAAATTAGGAGCCTAAGATAAAGTTATATTGGCTTGTAAGATAAGTCAGTCTATAGGCTACTACTTTCTTAAGTAACTTGCTTATGTACTCAAGAAATATAATAAAGTAGTATGCTCTAGGTTGGGTATAGTCAGGTTTGTTGGGCTTCTTGAATACTACTACAATTACTCTTTGTTATTGTAGAGAATGGTATCTATTAGCAAGGTACTAATAAATAAGCATAGTTATCTCATTTTTCATATATGGCTAGACCTATTTGAGCATGATGTAGTTAATCTGGCTAGCACCAGCAGCTATATTTAAGCTTGATGAAAAAAGAGCTTCCTAAATCTCTGTGTAAATAACTTTCTCAAGGAAGATTTTGTTATCTTATCTATATGATAGATTAGCTTCAATGGAAATAGAAAGAGAGGGAGATTCTTAATAGAGAGTTTCTTTGAGGGTTTTGCACTTTTCTTTGTGTGTAATAGCAGGAGACTGTCCTGGTTCTCTTAATATTGCTGGAATAAGATAGTTTTTGTATCTTATTGTTCATTGATGAAGCTTCCACATCTTATCTGCTACTACTTTTTCTAGGGTTTTGTTAGCCTACATTCTCTTTGTATATTGAACTTGTCTCTTGAAAAGGTTGTACATTCATTTTATGTCTCTGTTCAGGTCTGAATGTTACAACTCAAAAATCTTAGGGTTAATCAATAAATAGAACCTTGTATAGAGTTTACACAAGAGAACTCAATAGAGAACTCTGTACAGAAATATCTACCTTATATACTAAACAATAATGGTCTATGCTACTACTTCTCTAGCCTACTCTAAAGATCATGTGTTTACCTCAAGGCCAACATGTGTAAGACACATTGTTATGACATTATCCTTCCAGAACCTTCTATATTCTTCTTGTGACTTGTAATCATTACCATTACTATATCATCTGATGTGACTGATGTGTGATAGCATAATTGTGACATCACCTCTAACTCTAACCCTAAGTTCAAAATGGAAAAATAAATCAAAATCAAAATCAAAATGAAATATTAAATAAAAAGGCTAGCATTTAGGCTTTACATGTCTGATACTGAGTCTTAGAAACCATATGTTTTAAAGTGTTCACATTGGAGTTCTTGGAGTTATTGTATATAGGCAGCTATTTCAGTAAGGATCTTATTCTACCATGGTTTGGCTATTAGGCTGTGGTTACACTTCTTTGCCACTTGCTTATTAATGTATATTATTACTGTTAAGAGAGCTGACACTGTATTTTTGAGGTCAGTGATGGAAATAAGATTATTGGTGTTTATTAGCACATTCAGAGGCCCTCAGAAATGTTCCAGGATTTCCACAAAAGCTGTAGACTATGTATTTTTGTCAGTATTCTTCATATTATACCTGTTTCTATAGCAGTTGCTAATAGGAGTTGCATTGTTAAATAGGGTTTACTATATGGCTAGATAGTCAGAGTCAAAGACAAACTCTAGTTTGATTGTCCAATCAGATAGGATTGTACATTGAGTAGCTAGGCCAAGGCCATTTACAAAGGTGAGGTCAAGGACTAAGAGAGTTTCTTAAGAAGTATAGGGAATGTAAGTATGTTAGCCAGTGGTATTTGCAAGTAAATAACCATGAATCATGAGCCAGTCTACCATGTGGTCTGTTTCTATACTGGAGTTGATGTTTGGGGAGAAGGATCATAAATAGTAGTATATATTCCAGTTATCTGTGATCCACTAGTCCCTTAGTACCATTGGGTAAGATTTGGGCCCACTATGGTTCTTGGAAAAGGAGAAGGTCAGTATCATTGAAGCATATATTGAGAAGACTATAAATAGTGCTCCCTTTCTTGTTACAATTAAGTTGAATTATCTTGATGATTAGTAACAGAGATGTGGGAGATGAGGTGGGTATACTATTTATTTAGAAAGAGTTTTTGCATGTCTGCAAGAGCTTATTGAGCAGTTTCTTCAGTTATTCTGTTCAGATGTCTTTACTAGGCACTTTGGAAGATGTTTTCAATTGAAGGGGCAGTGTCTGCTAGTGGTCTATATTAGTTGATATTGTTAAAAGATGTTGGAACAGAGACTAAGTTGTTTCCAGATAACAGTTTGGCACTTTTAAGTTTGAATCTTGACTTTGTCTTGTCTTATGAGTTGTCTATATATTAGAGATATTTTGAACAGCATTTCTAGTTTGCTAGATGGTCTATGGTTTTGAGACCCATATGTTTGTAGTTTATATATGATGGATTTGTGAGTTGGTTAGCTCTTGCATCCTAGTCAACTTGTATTTTTACATCATCTGTGATAAAGGCTAGAGAGTTGTAGTGATGTAATTCCTTGTGTACTTCATCACAGATTCCGTACCAAGGAGATTGTTAGTAGATTATAGTGTAGTGGTCAAGGTGCTAGCAGTGGTGGCATTAAATGATAGATGGGCAGTCTGTCCATTCACAAATAGTTACTAGTCTGCCAAATGCAACCATAGTTTTAGCTATTCTGAAAAAATAAGCATGTTGGTCAAAAAAGTCTACTGTAAAAATAACAGAAGAGTAGGGTTGGTTGGTTAGTTCATTTTCTAGTTGGACCTACTGGGGTAGTATAACTACATTGAGGGCTGTATATTCAAGGTTTACTTTGTAAAGATATTGGTGTATTGTTTGCGGAGTGTATATACCTGAGCCATTGTAGTCAAATATGTCTGTTTTAACATTTCAAATTTCTACCTTGAACTATTTCTTATCTTCTCTGACTTGTCCATTGTAGCCTAGAACTATGATATTTGGAAGTTCAGAGACAAAGAGGAGAACTGTCACAGCAATCTAATCAGTTCTAGTAAATGCAATACAGTTTTCCTGAGTGTTCCATTTGATTGCTATGATTTTGAGATCAGGCAGGATATCTTTGGAGATAAGGGATATATTAATATTCTGGACTGTAGTTGTTTTATCTCTTCTAAAGTCAGAGTATAGAATGGAGTTGAAGATAATAGTGTCAAGATTGCTTAGAGTAGACTTCATTTTTATTTTTTCTTTTCTTTTATTTTCTTTTATTTTTATTTTCTATTTTTAGAACAACTAGGGTTCAGGTTAGAAGTGATCAGTCACACTGTCACATCAGTCACAACCTGGTGGTGTGATTACAACATTGATCACAAGACTTGGAAGAATGGAGTAGAAGGTTCTAGAATGAATGACATTATACAATATGGATCACACATGTTGACCTCATGTTCTACACATGGTCGTTTAGGATAGGGTGCACAGTAATGAGCACAGACCATTGGTAGTAGTATATAAGGTAGACTACTTTGTAAAGGGATCTCTATTGAGTTCTCTTGTGTTACTCAATATAAGAGTTGTTCTACTACTCCACTCTAAGAGTTTTAGTTCATAACATTAGAACTTGATTCTCAATCCTGAACCGCTTAACACAAGCCCTTCACCAAACTTACTCTTTACTCATTCTTGACTGAAGGTCAACACAGACCTTTAGTCAAGAAGACATTGCTGGACCCTAGGCATAAGGAGTATACTAGCCAGGCAGAAGAAGCTTGGCCATTCATTTGCACTAAAGCCCACTAGCGTATTGTGAACGTATCACCTTTTGTGGACGTGTTACATACCTTTTCCTATATCAGCCTTGTGCTACACATTTACTTGTAATGTGTTTATATAGAGGAATGTCAGTTTGTTCTTAAAATAGCTGACTAGAGTAGAACATTCTTCTTAGGACAAAATCACATACATTTTCATTAAGGCAGTAGTCAGTAGCTGTGTAGGCAGGACTTGAAGAGGGCCTGCTATCACATACCAAGATACTGTTGTCTTCAGAGTATGAGTCAGAAAGCAAGACCAGCACAGGTTCTGTGCTCCCATTATACACTTCTTTACCACCACCACCACCACCATCGTCATCACCATCACCAACTGACTCACCTCCCTCCTATAATAACATGAGTCAAATCAATTTACATGAAATCATTTGACAGCAGCAGGAGCAATTGGCTGCTATGCAGGTGCAAATCCAGGCCCTGCTGGCAGAAGGAGCAGGGAGAGCAGGTGGACAAGTAGGAAGAGAGAAAGGAAGAGGAGGAGAAGCTGAGGTAGTGAAACCTCAAATTTTTGATGGAATATTGGCAAAAGTGGGGGGCTTTATTATAGCATGCAAGCTGTATATTAGAATGAGATTAAGGGGAGAATCAGTAGAGGGACAGATACAGTGGATACTGTTATATATATAAGGAGGGTCAGCGGACATATGGAAAGAAAATATCATGGAGAAACTGGAATCAGGGGAGGTAGAGTATGAATCAGCAGAAAAATTTTTGAATAGTTTAAAAAGAGAATTTGGTGGAGAAGAAGAGGAGTCAGTAAAAGCAGCAGAGTTGAGACAATTGGAACAAGGAGGAAGAACAATGGAGGAATTCATGCAAGAGTTTAAGAGGACAGCAAGGGGAAGCGGGTATAAAGAAAGGCCGTTAGTAGAGAAGTTCAAACAAGGAATGAATGGGGGGATTAGAAGGAAGTTGATGGAGGCAGAAAACCTGCTGGCCTTCATAGAATAATGGTATAGGAGGACAATAGCCCTTGATAGAAACTGGAAGGAGAGTGGGAGAGAAGAGGAGAGACTGAGAGGGAAGAAAGAAACAGGAGGAGGGGCTCCTAAGCAGGAGCAACGACAGATATTGCCACAACCATTAGTGTGGCAGAGGAGGCAAATGCCTCCTCAGCAGGTGACAACAGGGCCTGCTCCGATGGAGGGAGTTGAGAGAACGAATGTGGTAGTGGTTAGAGGTGCAGGACAATGGATGGGGGCTCCTCCAAGAAGGGACCCTTATGCAATAGAGGTGGATAGAGGAAGGAATTGTTATGCTTGTGGGGGTTTTGAGCATATGGCCCGTCATTGCAGGAATCAGGGAGGCAGGGTGGCTGAGGGAAGAAGGTTGGAATATGGAAGAGAAGGAATTGAGGGAAATTTTGAACATTCAAACAATTTAAAAGGGGTAGAGAATCTAGAGTCCCTTGACTAGGTTCTTATAACAAATTTAATGTATTAGCTACACAAATAAATACTGGTACATCAGATTTAGAGGGAATTAAGAGAGAAGAGGAAGTTAGAAAGTTAGAAGGGAAGACCTTGAGGGAAGTAATGATGAAAATTGGACTAGAAAGGATAGATACTCAGGAGGGAGTAACAGTAGAGGCACTATTGGATAGTGGAGCAACTGGGCTAGTCATGAGCTCAGAATTTGCAAAGAAACAAGAATTTAAGTTGAAGAAATTAGAGAGGCTAATAAATGTGAGAAATGTTGATGGGTCATTCAACAAGGAAGGACCTATAGAAAATACAGTGGAAGTAAACATTTATTATCAGGGACATAGAGAAAGGACGGAGATAAATGTTATTGGAGGACAAAAGTAGACAGTAATCCTGGGGATGCTGTGGTTAGCTCGCCACAATCCTGAGATTGACTGGAGAATAGGGAAGGTAAAAATGACGAGGTGTCTGGAGGAGTGTGAAAAGCAGTGGAGACCAGTGTAGGGAAGATCAAGATGGGAAAAGCAAAAAGAAGAGGAAGCAAAGGAAGAAGCAGAGAAGAAGAGAGAAGAAAAGGACAAGAAGAAGAAACAGAAAAAGGAGAAGACGAGGGAAGTAAAGAAAGTGGCAGAAGAATAGGAGATATGGGATGAGAAGGAAGAAGTGGCAAAGTTAGAAGCAGAAGCAAAGAAGTGGGTACCGGAGAAGTTCCATAGATGGATAAAGGTGTTCAGGAAGAAGCAATCAGAAAGGATGCCAACAAGGAAGTTGTGGAATCATGCGATAGAGATGAAGAAAGAGTTTGTACCATAAAAAGGAAAGGTATACCCACTGTTGAGAGAGGAGAGAGAGGAGGTAAGAGAATTTGTGAAAGAACAATTGAGGAAAGGATATATCCAGCCATCAAAGTCACCACAAATAGTGCCAGTATTCTTTGTAGGGAAGAAAGACAGGAAGAAACAGATGGTGCAAGATTACAGGTATCTCAACAAGTGGATGATCAAAAACAATTATCCGCTTCCTTTGATATCCAATGTCTTGAAAAACATTGGGATGAAGAAAATATTTACGAAGATGGATTTAAGGTAGGGGTATAATAATATGAGGATTAAGGAGAGAGATGAGTGGAAAGCTGCGTTCACGACACTGAAAGGGTCATTCAAACCTATGGTTATGTTTTTCAGATTGACTAATTTGCCAGCAACCTTCCAGACAATGATAAATGAACTATTAAGAAATCTGATTAACACTAGTAAAGTAGCAGCTTTCATTGACGATGTTATAGTAGGAATGGAGACAGAGGAAGAGCATAATGAGTTGGTGGCAGAAATAATTAAGAGGTTGGAAGAAAATGATTTGTATGTGAAGCCGGAGAAGTGTAAGTGGAAAGTCAGGGAGGTGAGATTTTTGGGAGTAGTAATAGGACCTGAAGGGATAAAAATAGAGAAAGAAAAGATGAAAGGTGTTTTGGAATGGCCAACACTGAAGTATGTCAAAGACGTGTAGAAATTTCTGAGGCAGGTGAATTACTACCGTCAGTTTATAAAAGGGTTTGCAACAGTGGCAAGGCCATTACATGACATGGTGAAAAAAGATAAAAGGTGGGATTGGACAGAAAGACAAGAGAAGACGTTCAAAGAGCTGAAAGAACGGTTTACAAAGGAACTGGTATTGGCAACACCAGATATAGATAAGAAAATAAGAATGGAGGTGAACGCATCAGATTATGTGATGGAAGGAGTATTATCGATGGAGTGCAAGGATGGGTTGTGGAGATCAGTAACATTTCTTTCTAAATCATTGAATGAAACAGAAAGAAATTATGAAATTTATGATAAAGAAATGTTGGTGATCATTAGAAAATTAAAAGCATGGAGGCATTTACTAGAAGGAGCACAGTTTAAATTCGAGATCTGGACAGATCATAAGAATTTAGAATACTTTATGAAGGCGCAAAAGTTAAATTGGAGACAAGCCAGATGGGCATTATATCTGTCTCAATTTGATTTTAACTTAAAGCATGTGGCGGGAACCAAGATGGGAAAAGCAGATGGACTTAGTAGGAGATCAGATTGGAAGGTAGGAGTAGACCAAGACAACAAAAATCAAATATTTATAAAAGACAATTGGATTCGTAGTATGTATGAAGTAGTAGTAGAAGGACCTAAGGTAGATTTGTTAAAAAAAATAAAAAAGACAAGAAGTAAGGACGAAGAAATAGTTAAAGTAGTAGAAGAGATGAAAAAGGCAGGAGTAAAAGAGTTACAAGGGAATGAGTGGCAGATTGAAGGAGACTTAGTACTAAAGGAAGGGAAAGTATATGTGCCGAAAGATGAGGAGTTGAGAGTGGAAGTAATCCAGTTACACCATAATGTACCGGCAGCTGGACATGGAGAAAGGTGGAAGACAGTGGAACTGGTAACGAGGAATTATTGGTGGTCTGGGATGACAAGAGATGTGGGAAAGTATGTAGAAGGATGTAATTTATATCAGAGAATGAAGAATAGGACAGAGGAACCAGCAGAGAAGTTGAAATTAAGTGAGGTACCAAAGAAACCCTGGGCACATCTAACAGTAGACTTTATTACAAAGTTACCAATAGTAGCAGGGAAGGATGCAATATTAGTGGTGTGCGACTGGCTATCAAAGATGACACACTTTGTAGCTATGACAGAAGGAACATTAGCAGAAAGATTAGCAAGATTGTTCCAGGACAATGTATGGAAATTACATAGGTTACCAGAGAGCATAGTATCGGATAGGGGGCCACAGTTTGCGGTGGAGTTGACCAGGGAGTTAAATAGAATGTTGGGGATCAAAATGAAGCTGTTAACCATGTTCCATCCCCAAACAGATAAGCAAACGGAGAGAATGAATTAGAAATTGGAGCAATACCTCTGATTCTTTATTGAACATAGACAGAAAGATTGGCCGGAGTGGTTGGCAGTGGCAGAATTTGCAGTGAACAACAAGGTTCATACAGTGACAAAAGTTTTGCCTTTTATGGCAAATTATGGAAAAGAATTGAAGATAGGAGGAGATATTAGAAGAAAAGGAAAAGTAGAGAGCACAACAGAGTTTGTAGAGAGGATGAAGAAAGTTCATAAGGAAGTGGAGGTGGTACTAAAGAAAACTCAGAAGGAGATGAAAAGATATGTGGATAAGAGTAGGAAGGAAACTGAAAAATGGGAAAAGAGAGATTGGGTGTTGTTAAGTACTAAAGATTTAGTATTCAAAGAAAGACCAACAAAAAAGTTGATGGAGAGATATGTAGGACCATATACAATAGAAGAAGTAGTATCGTCGAATGCAGTAAAATTGCGATTACTAAGTTCGATGAGAATCCATCTGGTAGTAAACATAAGCCAGATAGTACGGTACAAGAAACAAGTAAAGAGGCAAAAGAAGAAAGAAGGAAAACCGATAGAAGTAGAGGGAGTCAAAGAGTGGGAGGTAGAAAAAATCTTGAATAAGAAAAAGATAAGGGGAGTAGAAAAATATTTAGTATGATGAAAAGGGTTCACAGCAGAGGGAGACAAATGGGAAAGGAAAGAAAATTTGAAAAATGCAGAAGAAGCTTTGAAGGAATTCAAAGAGAGGATGAGTGTGGAGGTTAAGAGGCAAGAAAAAATAGATATGGCAGAGAAAAGAGACTTTAGAAGGGGAGAGTTACCAGGAAAGTTTACAGCAAAAATGTTATATGGGTGGGATGATGGAAAATTCAAAGAGGAATATTTGAAGAAGTTGGAAAGGAATTGGAGAAGATGGAAGATAGTTTCTCCAGAGAAGAAACCTTAAGAGGAGGGTAATATCAAGTTCACAAATGGTGGACTTAGTTTTTCTCTATTTTTCTTTTCATTTTTATGTCCTCATTACTGTGCACAGACCATTGGTAGTAGTATATAAGGTAGACTACTTTGTAAAGAGATCTCTATTGAGTTCTCTTGTGTTACTCAATATAAGAGTTGTTCCACTACTCCACTCTAAGAGTTTTAGTTTATAACAAATAGCTAGATATATTAGATAGTAGGGCTTGCTTTGATTGGTCAGGGCTTTGGGCTGGAGGTTAGTGGTCATGGGTGGGCTAGTCTTTTGGCTTGTAACAGTATTATTATAGGACTTGACATAGATGTTTTCTATATTGTGTATACTTACACTCAAATCTGGGTTGCAAAATAGTTGTTGTTGATTGACTTTAGCCACTATTTGTTTGACCTCTTTAGTGAGAAACTTTAAAGCCTCCAAGATCAGAAAGTCTTGGTGTGTAGGAGTAGTGTTCTATTAGCCTGTTATAGTTTCATATAGATTAGCTGTAAGAACTGGGATATAATTGTCCATAGCACAGTTTTGGCCTATTAGTGTAAACAATTTCTTGGTTATTGTGAGAGCATTTTGTAGATGTTCCAAGATTTTAGTTTTTAGAATGCCATATATTTCCATATATTCAAAGTTTTCTTATAAATTTCTCTAAGTGTGATAGAAGTATGTAGGTGTGATGAAATAACTGTTGAATACATTAGAGTTAGGTTGTATGTGTTCTTATTCACTAATATCCCCATCAGCTGTGTCAGAATTATATCTGTTTATGTCTAATGCCTAGCTTTTGTATCTTTTAACCTTGGGAGTAATAAAAGTAGTAGGCTTCATAGGCTACTTTAGGAGGGTAGCACAGTGTAGCATAGACTACTAGTCTGGGGTATATAAGGTAGACAATCCTATATAGAGTTCTCTATTAAGTTCTCTTATATTAACCTTAATATAAGGTTCTTTTCTAAATTTCAACTCTAATATATTTGAATCATAATACTATTTTAGCTTCTGAGATTCTTTAGGTATTATCTTCAAGATAATCACAGTTATCTTTCTTTAAATATTATATAATAAGCTCTGATCAATCCAGTCAATATTCTAGATTATTCTATTTTAAGTTCCTAACTACCTAGTATAATCATTTTGAGGTTATATTAGCAATTTTCTACCTTATATTTATAAATAGACCTGTCTTCATATAAAATTTGAGTACTCAAATATTATCCATACTCATACCAAACTCTATAGAGTTTTTATTCTCTTTAGTTAGCTATTTCACATCCATACCAAATGCCATGAACTTCTTTAAGCCACTACTGTTGCTCTCTACTATTGAATCTCACCTAACATTGTCTAATATCACTATTGTGGTTTTTCTTCCTTCCTTGGCTAATCTTCTAAATGCTTCTATCAAAATTCCTGACTATCTAAATACTATTATTTCTTTGTTATGTTAGTATTATTCCACTAGATTGGAATATACTCTAGTAATATTTAGAATAGTTGTTCTCAGAAGTTTTCATTTTATTCTCTTAAGACTTTTTGAAAATAAGCAATATTTATACTTCATTTAGATAATATACTTGGAACTTTTAAGACATCTGAGATATTTGCATTCTAACTTCTGAACAGAACTCTAACATCTATAATCTTTTGCACATAGATCAATCTCTCATGTTTCATCTCTTAGTAACTTGTTATCTAGACTTCTAGTTGTCTTATTTCCTAAAAACTGTCTTTATAATGTCTTTTTAGTTATTCCTTATACTACTACTGTCTTATTTATAGTTCTAATTACAGACTTGGTATATAAGACCTAGTATATATATATATACTATAATTCTTAGTCTGAAAATTGACCAAGTTTCTAACTAAAACTGACTAAGATCTGAATCCTCCTCCTACTTACTTAATAAAGATAGTCAACTAAGAAATTCTCTTAACTCTTCTTTTTACTAGATCTCAATCCCCTAAAATTACAATCACATAATAAGTAGTAGATATAACATATAAGTTGAGACCAAAGTCAGATTGTCTATCTACAGATAAGCTTCCAAGCTTGATCTACAATCTAGATACTCATCTAAGCCTATGGATTTCTACATCTGTTTTCTGAATAAGTTTCCATACTTGATCTGATATCTTCCTATTATGACTGACTCCAGATATATACTTAAAGCAAGTTCCATCTAGTCTTTCCTATCTTTTGCTTTCTGTTCTCCACAATCTTGATTGCATTCTTGACAACTTTCTGAAGATTATAAACTCTGCAAATTACTGCAGATTTCATCTAGTTGATTAGTATAAACTATCTAGATATTTAGAGTAGTTGCTGATTTTAGAAAACTGCATTCTATTCTCTAAGAATTCTTCTAGAGATATATTATATAGTATAATCAAGAATAATACTATACTTGCTGTCTTCTATTTCTTTCAACAAGTGTAGTTTGAACCAAGAATAGTTATATATCAAGGTCTAATCTTCAAAGTAATTTTAAAAGTAAATATAAAAATGGATTAAAGACTTGTAGGTTAGCTAATAGTATATATTAAATTATTTAGATACTAAGAAGTATTTGTTAGAAGTTATCTTCTTAGTCTTATCATAATTGGTGTGGACTTAATTTCAAGACTATATTTCACTTAATCAGTATATTACTTATAACTTTCTAGAAGTAAAAACATATCTCCTAATTATTTACAGTTGTTTACAGTTCACTAGATAACTACTGAGTTATAAAACTGATTTCTAAAATTGCTAAAACCCCTTATTTATTATCTACACTCTAATTTTTATTAGAACTTGGATATATAATGAGATATTATATAAATAAATGTAGAATTGAATTAGCAAATAATAAATTTAGATACCTGAAAATAAATAAGATATAGTCTGTCTATGACTAGAGTTAATTAAATAATATAAAGAAGTTAAAAGTATTGTTTCCAATAACAAAGAATCTAAGAACTTGATATTATAGAAATATAGAAATTTTATTGGCAAACTAGTCTTTTTGTCAGAGTTAAAGATAATAGACTTTGTTTTTTTTAATATTCTTTCTTATTTTTATTTTTTATTTATTTTCTTATTTAAGACTTAGAAATAAGATTATAATATAATATTATATGTGACTAGCACTTTTCCTTTCTCTTGTACCACCATCTCATATGGTAGTGCCTGTAAGAGACTTAGGGAATAAATTCACTTCTACTACTTCAAACATGATTCTAACACAAATCTTTGAATTACCAACTGTATCTCATTCAAACAACATAAGGATGGACATTTTTGCAGGATCTTCTCCTGACAATTATGACGAGGTGAGGGGGAGATCCCTTTCAACTAAAGGAAATATATCTAAGAACTCTTCAATGTCCTCTACAAAATCATCTATTACATACTATAAAAAGATGGAACACAACAATGCTATGGTTGTAGATGATGAAATAGATGACATTTCTCCTGCTTTGTCCTACAAGACAGACTAAGAGAAGTCAGCAAGGTGGCTGAACAGCAAGTCAACACAAGTGTCAAGTTCATAAACAGTAGACTTAGTTTTTCTCTATTTTATTCTTATTTTCATTTTTATTTTGTTTTATTCTCTTATTTTTCTATTTTTAGAACATAAGGTTAGGATTAGTGACAGTCACAAGTCACAAGATGCAAAGAACAAAGTAGAAGATTCTAGAACAAATAACATCATATAATATGGACACTATATGTTGGCCTCATGCTCTACACATGGTTATTTATGGTAGGGTGCACAGTAACTAGCACAGACCATTGGTAGGAGTATATAAGGTAGACTAAGTTGTAAAGAGCTCTCTATCAAGTTCTCTTGTGTTTCTCTAATACAAGAGTTGTTCTTTTACCTAACTTTAAGGATTTAAGTTCATAACAACAAGGTTCAAATGTGGCAAACTTGTCCCATCTAAATTAACCCCCCAATGTGTTATTAATGAACAACAACACTCCAACCCTACATGTGGTCAAGCTACGCACATTGAGGATAATACAGTCATTAACATTCAGCTTCCATATAGTGTTGTAGACTTGAAACCTTAGTGTTGGTTCCGAGACTAAACCTTATACCAGGTTGATACAAGAGAACTCAATAAGGAGCTCCTACTCTATCTACCACTATATATACTATCCTGACTTGGTCTGTGCTACAACATTATATTACCGACCCTAAAGTCCATGCTCTGTCCTCATGTCCTATTACTTATCCACATGTGTTTTCCATAAGGCCACCATGCTTCCTACATGTGCCTTGACGTCATACCTTTCTAGACTTTTCCTGATCCTTCTAGACCCTAAGTCCTTCCAGACCGCTCTAAACTCTATCACATGACTTCCAGGTCACGTGCTCTTCTATCTCTCTGTCCATTGTAGACTAATAATATACTACTGTCCTATTCCTGTCCACTAACCCTAACCCTAAAGTCTGTCCACATTCTTGTGCTATAATATATAGCTCTCATACATCTATGGAACTAGAACTTTGAAACAGTAATTTTCACCCTATTTTTCTTCATAGATCCATCAAGTACATAGTATCAGATGCTAAAAATATCAAAGACACTCTTAACTTCATGGCAAGATATATCTCTAACAAACGGGTTGATTCTTCAAAGTTGAACGATCTTGAAGATTTTAATAGTATTGGCAAAGCTATTTAGAACTTCATCTCTTTAGTTTATCAAGCTAATTGGGATTTCTTTTATGCTGACAAACAGTCCAACTCACTTAGAAGGAAAATTGTAGCCAAATTTACTCCAAAAATCCAACCCACTTCTAGCAAGAACAATAAGGATATTAACAAACCAACTCCAGCAAACATAGAAAGAATCTCTCTGCCTATTCCTGCTAAATCTCAGACAGAAGTCAATGTCATCTCAAAATACTTCAAGAGCAACAAACTGGCTATCAACATCAAGTAACCCTCAAAGTTGTATGCTCAAGCTTTAAAACAGAACATCAGCATGTCTAATATCATCAAATCAAAGAAGCTTTCCCTTCCATCAGTGCAAAAAAGATTGATCAAATTAACAATATCATCAAAGGCACTTTTAAGACAAAGCCTCATATCCAGATGACCACAAAAGGACCTTTGAGAAAACATGTCATTATTCCCATGAGTAATGATAACAATGCCAAATTCATGAAAAACTCCTCTGCCTACGTTGCCAATATCAACAAAGCCCTTAGAAATGTAAAATCTGAGATTCTGGTTAACTTCATTCACTCAGACCCTCTAGGGATCACAGTTGTTACTAACAAGGTCTCTCTTCAATCAAACCTCCAAATCATAGAACACTATATCAAGAATTCAGAAGACATTGATACCCTTCAAGTTGACATCCTACACCTCTCCTAGTCAAAGTCCTATCTCAAAATTATAGGTATCCTGTACTTTCTATATGGTAACTCTCAAGACCACCTCATCTCCAGTGTCATTGAAACCATCATTAAACAAAACCAGATCTTTGATAATATCATTCTAGCTTTCAAACTGTGAGTTATCAAGGTTTCACCTAAATATGACATGTCAATCATTTGGATTGATATTTAAGACGTCCAAAGTGGTAGCAGAGCTAAAGACCTCATCAACTGTTGCTTCAATGTTGGAAGATATATCACAACTATTAGAGGAGCTAACATGAACCCTGGAGTATCACAATGTAAAAACTGCTGGAAATGGGAACACTCTACATTCTTGTGCAGAATTCAAGGTTTCAAATACATCAAATGCAACGGTCCTCATAAATCAGAAAACCATTGTGAATTCAGCTGGTGCTGCAAGGCCAATGCAAAGACAAACCCCCACATCTTGAAACTAAAAAAGGCAAGCCATGCCCACACACATTCAAATGCTCTAACTGTCAGGATGAATATCAAGCAGACTCAAACCCATGTCCGTTTTGGAGGTACAGATTTAATAGAGAATGGCACCAAAAGAAATACATTGAGATTCATGAAAATAGGGCCAAATCAATTTGTTCAACCATGAACACCAAACCTTGTCAATGATTCACGACAACTTAAAGATTTTCTCTCAGAATATTTGAAAGAACTCACTACCATTCTTAAAACTTAATCACAGTTCAACATTATTTTTATCTAAGAACCTCCATAGTCCACCATCATTCAATCCCATGTGCCTCTAGTTGTGAAGAAGAAGTCTTAGTTGAGACAACTCATCATTCGAACTAGCTCTCTTTTACCAGAACCCCTTCAAACTAGTCAGACTCTCCTAGAGTCTTGGCCTACATCAACATCTGTCTCTTATCTCTATGGTTCTCTCTTCAAAATGACATTATTAATCACAGAGATATTCTCCTTATCTCCTTTTTCAATAACCACATTTGTTCATTCATTATAAATGTCTACTCTGACTCTTCTTATTTGGCCTTAAAGTATTTCAAGGATACTGAGATGAACGTTAACAATCTTCTCGCTATGACTGGTAATTTTAATATTAGGAATAGTTTGTGGGATCCATCCTTTCCTCATCATTTCTCTATCAGTGACGATCTTATTATTATAGCTGACTCTTTCAATTTGGATTTATTGCTTCCATCTAATCCTACTCCTATTAGATACTCCAACACTGAGGGTGAAGCTAATTTGGTGATTGATCTTGTATTCCTTCGAAGTGGGTTAGCCAAACTCAACAACCATTTGATTCACCCTGATTGGTGTCTTTCATCTGATCATGCCCCTCTTACAATATCTATCCCAATTGCTAAAGAAAACATCATTTCATCCAGATTTTCGATACCAAAAAACAGTAAAGAGAAAGCTGCCTTCGTCAACAAGACTACAGTGATCATCAAAAACCTTGACACCTCCAAACTAACAGATCATGACAAGTTGGATGATCTTGTCAATCTGTTCACATCTAAAATTGAACAAGGTTGGAGAAAGAATGCTAAGTGAACTAGGTTAATGAAACATTCCAAGCAATGGTGGAATGAAGAGTGCAGACAGTTATTGGACAAATATAGGACATCAAGAAGTCTCGAAGACTGGAAATCTTTCAAGAAAATGGTCAAAATCACCAAAAGAACCTTTTTTGACATCAAGATTCAAGAGATAGCCAACAAGAGTCAAGGCCCTTGGGAACTCATGAGTTGGGTCAGCAAATATAAACTACCCACTATCGAGGCCATCAAATATGATAATCAACTGTGCCTCACTCTCGACAGTCTTTAGAATGCTCTTTACTCCACATTTAATACTACCCTCCACCGACATATTGACATTGAAGTCCTTAACAAGATTAACAATAAATCACCATCATTTTGGGCACCATTTTCCAAAGAAGAATTCAAGTGCTCTATCAGCAACTGCAATAACTTGTCTATGCTGGGACCAGATAAGCTGTTGTAGAACCACCTCAAGTCCATTCTCAATTAAGATAAATGTCTTAGTAACATCATTAACATCACAAATGCTTATATTAACCTAGGTTATTGGCTAGCTCACTTCAAGAGGTCGACAATGGTAGTCATCCCTAAACCTAACAAACAATTATATAATCATCCTAAGTGATTCTGACCTATCATACTTTTCAATATAATAATGTTGTAGTATGAGAGTGTGGACAGACTTGGACTAAGGTTAGAGTTAAGTATTATAATTATTAGTCTACAATGGAAGAGAGATAGGAGATAAGCACATGACCTGGAAGTCATGTGATAGAGTCTAGAGCAGTCTGGAAGGACTTAGGGTCTAGAAGGATCGGGAGGAGTCTAGATAAGAGATAAGGTTAGGAGTGACGTCAAGGGACATGAGTTC
>Ga0157364_1002010_pt1 | contig 18321 bp, 5 predicted proteins | sample AttsexASBM2_FD_111476 | JGI IMG/M metagenome (GOLD analysis project Ga0157364, IMG submission 111476) | Fungus gardens microbial communities from leaf cutter ant in Ribeirão Preto, State of São Paulo, Brazil - Atta sexdens ASBM2 | ecosystem: Host-associated > Fungi > Mycelium > Unclassified ...
ATATATATATATATATATATAAAATATATATATATATATATATATATATATATATATATATATATATATAAAATTTTGAATTACACAGAATGTTATTAATAAGCAAAGAGACTAATTCTGAGAAATACTATGTTCTTTTACTTATTATGTATATATATCAGAATTAGTCTCTTTGCTTATTAATAACATTCTGTGTAATTCAAAATTTTTTATATTTGAAAAAACAACAAAGGTTTTAGTGCACATAATATTAAATTATAAGTTGAATTTGTCAGCGATTTGAATCACATTTATCTAAAAATAATCATATAAGAAATTAACAATCGTAAATATAAAAAAGAACAAAGAAAAAAGAAGAATAAAACGTTTCGGCATGTATTTATTTAAAATCGAATCGATTATTGCATGTATTTTATTTTCAAAATATATTCCATTATCAAAACAAGTTATGTAAATAATTAAGCTACTCCATGTTCAATGCTCAATGCAGAAAAAATTCGCTGCGATGAATACTTCGATGATCACCCATTAGAAAGCGTGTATAATGAATTCACAGTTTAATTCTTCCTATTTTGATAAGTATTTGTAAACTTTAAAATATATTTAATATACATTTTAACGTTAAACTCAGTGACAATTCCAACATCAGAAAGATGTTACTTTATATTTCTTTCTTTAATAAAAATTTACAAAAAATCGACCAAGTTTTATTGTCAAGGCGTTTTTCGATCACCATTCTTTTTTTTACGAAGCGTGCGTATGATACATAAGAATTATCGTTCCTATCTAAATGAGACGAAATCATTATCAATGACTAAACGTTATTATGGACAAACCTAGACCGTATCAACTGTGGGCATCAAAAAGTTATCTATAATTGTGTAAAACAAAGATAGTCTTAAAAGACAATGATCTAGTTCAAAGTACAACACAACAGTACACATTTGGACGAAGCTGAGAAACGCGTTATAGGAGGATTACGTCTTTGAATCACAAGCTGTACACACGCACACACGCACGCACGCACGCACGCACGCATGCACAGACAGAGAAAAAAATACATACTATACGCAAATAATTGCTTGCTTATATATTTCATATTTCTGCAAATTTATCATAGTTCATCATAAACATCAAATTTATTCAAAATATTTTCTGAATTCTAGTAAGAGTTTATATTCAATCAAAATTATTAAATTAAAACAAATTCGATTTGCTTATTTATTATAAAATCGTTTCTTTAATCAATTTTATATAGGAAAAACGCTCCTACCGATATACTATTTTGTTTTTGAACAATATTTCTTAAACAAAAGCAAAAATAAAATTTTAGAGATAAATACAAACTAGTATTTAGAAAGTATTTTCTCTCAGAATTTTTTCTTGAATAATTAACAGTTTTTATAATTTTTAAATAAACAAAGATGAGCATCTGACAAAACAGACCGCATAACTGATACAAAACATTGAAAACAAAATCTTACTTTCAAAGAAATATTTCTTTGAAATTAAGATTTTTTTTTTCAGTGTAAGCAATAATGCTACGTATTCCTATTCTTTTTCTTTTACAGGATCTGTATAAATACAAGTGAATGTAAATGTATAACATTTTCTAGAATCTTTATTTTAATATAAAATTTTTTTGTTGATTTATGTGCATACTTTATGCTATTTAAAGTGTGGTTTTTCAATACTTCTATTCTTACGTCTAATGAACGGTAAAGACAGAATGATGATTACAAATGTTTAAAGCGTCCAAATCGATCGAAGCCTTTGTAAGACGCAATATGTAATGTGGCAATTTTTTTTTAAGTTTTCCTATATAAATATTGAAATATATGATCATCTACAGCTTCGATAAGATTATTTGACACTATAATGCAGCACTATAAAGATTAAATTAGCTTAAATTAGCTCTATCTTATAGACATGCTGCTGGCATGTATGTCAGATATGCACCCCGATTTTATATTTAAAGTCGTATTATAAAAAAAATATAAAAGAAAAAATATAAATAAAACTGATTTAGGATACTGATAAAAACATGTTTAGATAAACATGTTTTTATCGGTATATAAACAATGTAATATTATTAATAATATAGCCATTATTTAAACTATGTAATATAAAGTAAGATAATTGGCTGTTTAATTTTTCTTATTAAACTGCGCAATTTGCAAAAGAAAAATCATAAGAATTTTATTTTCGCATTTGTAGAAATTCATTTTTAGCTCATTTTATATAGAAACAAGTCATAAATATATTAGGTGTGGGAAAAAGTTCGTGGCGTTTTTTTAATGCCATCTAACGGAAAAACGCCACGAACTTTTTCCCACACCTAATATTATGAGCTTTTATACGTCTTTAATGACACTGTTCGACAAAATTTGATTCTTTTTCCCGTGACGACCAGTATTTCTTAATAAATTCAAGGTCGCTGAATCCAAATTCGCCAGCGAAAAATGCCTATCATGTCAGATTTTAAAATTAAAGGTCAAAATTTCATTTAACCACGTAAAAATGGTAAATATGACAAAAAAAATGCTCTTTATACAAATTTATCTATTTTCCAGTTTTAATCCGTCAATTTGGTTCCGCCATATTATATTTTATTTAGAAAACAACTCAATGAAAAAAGTCACACAATAAAAAATAAAAATTCCTTTTAAGGAACGGTTCTTTAAAGTGGCGTTAATAAAATTGAGAAATGAAATTTAATCAAAAAAAAGATTATAAATATGGTGAAAAATCGCTGTTTTTAACTCATATTACCCGATTTATCTAAAAAATCTGTAATAGGTTTTTTTCATTAGTGAATTTACATTCAGCGAACTCAAATTTCCTAAGAAAATAACTGGCTCTGCTGGCCGCAGATTTTCTTGTGGTAAACTGTGTTATCTAAACATGTTTTTATCAGTATTAATGCAATAGTTTCCAAGAAATAAGAGGATATGTTTTTTTAAGAGATCTATATTAATATCGGCGACTTTTTCCTCTATTTAAAAAAAAAATGTATATTCTTATTTTAAAGACATTTTAATGAATTTTTCTCAAATTTGTAACAAGTATATTTAAGATTATTATCAAGAAAATATTGTTAAAAATAATCATTATTTGATAAAAAGAAAATAAATTGAGTAATCACTTTAATTTCTTCAAATTACTAATAGAATTCGTTTCTATATAAATTGAACTAAAAATAAAATTTTACAAATGCGAAAAAAAAATTCTTATGATTTTTCTGTGTGTACATATTCAATCTCTCTGAGTAAGACAATAAAGAATTGAAGAAGAAAACAAAAAATCAAGCTGCATTTAAATTTGTTTGATATCAAAGAAACTTAAAGATTGAATGATGAAAAGTGGACCAAATGCGTTTCCGTTTTTGAAAAGCAGCGCCTTTATCAACTCGAACGAACGTTCTTCCACTGCGCATCCTCGCTTTTTCTCTTTCTCCTCTTCTCCCGCAAATTCTCTTTTCTCTTTCTTCACGAACGCAATGTTCTCTCTCTCTCTCTCTCTCTCTCTCTCTCTCTCTCTCTCTCGTTCGTATCATGTTCTCCGTTACTCTGCTAGTCCGTTCTCGCATTGTACTAACCTACACATTGGACGAACGTCACGAACGTTCCTTCTCGCTTCGGCAGGCTATAAAAGGGGCTGTCTACGGCGCAACGCGCGTCAGTCGTTACGACGTAGTGTTGTAGTTCACAGTGATATCAGTCAAACGTGAAGCAGAAGCGAATCTAATCGAGTACGGAAGCAGCGTGATAAGAAAAGCGAGAGCGACCGAGTGCGGGTAACAGGGGACGCGACGCGCGTCTCCGAGATCGTGATCGCGCATTTAATCACCACGGCGTCGGTGGTGTCTTTGTCTGCGACTCGACACGGCGGCATGAAATAACGACGGACCGGAAAGAACTATCGAAGCGGCAGGCAGCGGCGACGTCCTGATTCGAAGCGTCCGTGCTCAGTCCTCAGTGTAGGCTAGTCGGTCGCTCGGCGGTCGTTGTCTTAACAAATCATCTACGGCGAAATTTCATCCATCCGATAGATGAGCAGTGTGGAGCCAACGTGGAGAATAATTCTGGAGACGAGAGTTCGAAAAGAAAAACAAAATAACACGACTCTAACGAATGCTCTTCCACTTGTCGTTGCGGACCTGTAATCTAAACTTCATCGGTCACGTTGCGACGATAACAACGTCTTCTTCAAGGCGAGAAGTGTTGTTTTGGTAAACGAGGAGGTTATCTCCCGGTAGGCATCTGGAGATTCGTTCTTTGATTCGTTATCAGTTTGACGTCGTCCACGTGCGCGATTTCATCACGAGAGGCTATTCCCGTCCAGGCTAGGCGTTGACATCGACGTTTATTATTATCGACAACCCGTTTCCTGACACGAGCTCTCTCGAGGAACGGCGAGAATCTTTCTTGACAGAGCATACGACAACAAATATGGCCGCCGTAGCGTCGTACGCGTGCACCCACAACTGCACGGATGCGGAATACCTGCCGTCCTGCGACATCCTCGGAGGCACCGACGAATGGCTACCTTGGCACGAGATCGTGGAATATTTCTCGTACAATCCATGGATATTCTCTCTGCTGGGTAGCACTATGGTTGGCCTCACGGGTATCTTCCCCTTATGGCTCATCCCTATCCAGGATGGTGTGGATTTGAAAACTGGTGGTTAGTTGTTTTCTCGTGCAACTTATTGTTTATTGTCTAGGTGGCACAACATACGAGAGGAAGTTTTATCTAATTTTCGCTCTGTCTCATTCACCTTGATTTGTAATTTGATTGTAATTTGCTGAATAACTTTTAATTCAGTTAGATTTAGATATAATTAATGAAGAAGAGGGAATCTATCAAGTTTAGTTTCTCATGGCTCTCTCTCTCTCTCTCTCTCTCTCTCTCTCTCTCTCTCTCTTTTGATTCTGTGGCCGAGTTAAAATCTTTTACTTTTTCTATTTTAATAATTACTCTTTTATCTTTGGACGTGCAAAACGAAATAAAAAAAATTAATATTAAATTTAATTTCTGGTTGATCGAGTTGAATTTTTTATTAAAGAAATATTGTTATTTAAATTTTTAGATTATTGGTGAAAACACTTGCTTCCGGATAGTAAGGAGTCAAGATTTGAATTCTAGTTAGGGTAATATTTTTCATAAGAAATTCTTTACAATAGTTTAAAAAATATATCTAAATGTAAACAAATTCTCAATCTTAAAATATTAATAATAAAAATATTCAAGGCTAATAAGAACACGTAACGAGTTGCGCACGATTATTAAATTTAAAAAAAATTACTTTATTCCATTACACGATGTCTTCTTTATTTCGAACGTAATAATTTAATGCGTATTAGCATCATTATTAAAATTGTATACTAATTTAAATCGTATTTAGTTTAGGACTATGTTTCAAAATCGATAAATGATCGACGCGCAAATTGCATATGAAACTGAAAAATGTATATAAAATTTATGTAAAATATTAAGCACTAAGATCCGTTTCGAGTAAGACTGTGTGGGCTCATTTGTAGGATTTCATATTTTTTTCCATTTTAATAATTAATTATTTGTGAATATGTACAACAAAATTTAAAAATGAATATTAAGTTTAATAAATTTTTTATAGAAATAAGTTTATAAAATTTTTTGGCCGTGTAAAATTTTTAATAAAATTTTTAGTAAAAAATTTTTTTTAATTACACGGCTAGAAAATTAAATTTATTTTTTCATTTCGTTGTACACATTCGAAAATAATTAATTATTAAAATGGAAAATCCATGGCCAAAATTTTAGAAAGATGATATCACTATTCATAGATGTAATGTCGCAGATTAATATTTGATTAATATATGTCGTAAAAAATTCATCGAATATATTGTACAGGAAAAATAAGGATTTTAGTCAGAATTTAGTCGGTGAGCTGTTTTCATGGAAAAGTTAAACTACATGGCTACGAACTTAATAATTGCGTGTAAAGTATAACTTATATTTTATATAAAAGAATACGAGGTATTCGAATCCCTATTAAGATATACTTACCAAATTACACAAGCTGAATACCAATATTTAACGCCACTGTTCTGATAGAAAAAAAAACTCGTCCTATTCATAGATAGAAGAATAGAATACACGTTCTTATGGGGAATATTTTATCAGTTATGGGGAATACATTAAAAACCGGTTTAAAAAAAAATGAGATAACTTGAATTATATAGCTTTCTTTGAGTTGAAGAGAGATGTTAATACGATTCAATTCTTTCTAACAAAACACAGATGCTAAGATTGAAACTGCGCAGTTTGTGTCTATGGTTATTGATTGTACCAATAAGTTGCTTTATACGTACAAAATTCGTATAAATTCGAAAATTACTGATATATTAATTTATTCGTTTAATAATTTTTTTGAAAACTGAATAATGCTATACACAATGAAATTGATTAATATTATATACAATAAAACTACTGAGGAATTTTACACAATGTGCTGCACAAAAATTCGATCGTTGTAGTGATTATCGCATATTTACACAGTCGCAGAATAGGAGGAACGTATTTTGTGATGTTATTCTTTTTCTTAGATAGATTAATAATTGACGATTCTCGTACGATTATCTTGACAAAAACTATTAGCCTTTGGTTCATCGGCGTATACAGTTCAAGTTGTGCCATGCGATAAACTTATGGTTTGTTGAAATTGTGAAATTCAATTATCTTGGCCTTGAAAGTCTTACAAAACATATATAAATTTCCAAATTTCCTCGCATTCCATAATATTTTCGGATTGTGCGCATAAATTGGATGTTGATTTAACTTTGAGTTCCTATTCTTAGCTCGATTATTGTCTTTTTCTTTAAATTTGAAATGACAATTCTAATAATTTTCCGTGCTTTCCATTTTCACATTTCAAACTAATACTAATTGTAGCTGAAATGTTATTGTTAACATCTAATGATCTCTGATACAGAAGATATGATTATTTCAAATGAAGCATATGGTTTAGTAATAAAAAATCCTCGTAACTTTGCAAAAAATTGTCCATCGTTATTGCTGTGCAACTAATAATTATGAGACAAGATAATTAACACAATTAATGAAACTTAATGGATCCAGACATGAAACGAGAGGGAATAAATTAAATTATTTTCGTTTATATTATAATTGATTTTTATTGTATTCTTATTGTATAGCAAAATCTGTTATTGAACTCGACATTTTTTGTTTATCTTCGCATTGTAGAAAAACTGCAGTTATTTATCAATATAACTATTCTATTATTATAATAAAAATAAATCACATTTTCTTTAATGGCAAGAATGGAGCAATTATTTGTTGAAGTTGTTCTTTCCGCAAAGAACGAGAAACGCAATTAAAAATGAAATGACTTTAAACACTGTTTATAAAATACAGGCGGAATTTCATTTTTTAATATTCATTATGTCAAGTATAAGTAAACGCATTCAAATACAGTTTTTTTTTTTTTTTCATGAATACATTGCTTAACACGTTAATTAAATACAGATCCGGAGGCTACATTTAAGTGACATTGTTATATAATCGTATGCTCGTACTTTCAATGCTGGCAAGATAGAATAACAGAAAATGTCGGGAAATGGAAAGATAAATAAGTTAATTGCGACATTAATTTATCGCACAAACGGGAAATAGTTTCTGGCTACTTACAAAATTTGTAAACTTACTTAATTTGAAGCTATTTAATTTGTTTACGTAAGAAATGTTGCACGTAAAGCATAAAAATGGCTTCACATGTTTCCAGCAAAATTTTATTGTATGCAATTAGATATCAATAATAATAGTTGCATTCGCATTGGTTTAAAAGAGATCGGAATCGTCACGTGTTGAAATTTAACTGCGCACAAGGCAACGGAAAGTCTGTTGCATCGACGATGACTGCCAACAAAACAGCATATATTTACTGAGAGTTGCGAAATAATGGGAAATTTGATGAATATAATAATGCTCTTAGTTCATTTCTATTTATCATTCTGATAAGGAACAACCGTGAGGTTCAATGACATTACGAAAGACATCAACTCTCCCCCGACTTGATAAAATTGGTCTTAGCATGTGATTTAAAATCGATAAGTTCCTTTCGATGAATTATTACAATATTTATTGCACAATTTAAGTACCATGTCGCAGTATATTAATAGCTAAAAATAATTTTGTATACATTATTTTAATACAGCACATAGTTTTTAATATCGCTTTTTAGAACCTTCCGCAATACTTTTGGAAAAGCAAATATTTTAAAAGTTCCAACAGTTCGTTTGCACAAAAATGAACGCTACATTGACGATATAAAGCGACAGAACTGGGGTCTATGCATTTTTATATTTTTCTGTAAAAACTCTTTTCGAGAGAAGAATATACCTATTTTTTCGTTCGTTTAATTGTTTCGTTATAATACTATACGATAACATATTGCAAATTGTAACATCGTAAATTTGAAATGTACTTTGAAAACTTGGACTGTTTTGGTATAGTTATTCGTTCAAAGTTTCTTTCAGTTGAAAGTGACCGTAATTCGAAAAACAGCCATCACACAAAGCTTTTATACGGTCGCAGCTGGACGGAAAAAAGAAGAAGCTGCACATGTATCTGCGTTACATCTTCCGTGACAGCTTTGGAAAAGTGAAAAATATCTTCTCAAAGCTACAGCTCGTTTATACAAAAACGTATGTTTATACTGACGTCAAAAATTTCTACATCGTGTCGAATCACACCTCTCGAAATCCATATTCGAATATTTCACGAAAATGCGTCCTTTTCTAAAATTTCATTTTCGATAGTGATTCACGAATTTGTGGATGCGAATCTATATAATAGTGACAATTGGAATCTATCGTATTCTCGACCATCGCTAATTTTAATTAACTTTCGCACGCGAATCACGTCGATACGACAGTGCGAAATGTCCGTTTCGCATCCGTTAGTTTCCCTCTCTTTGCGGAGATAAATAACATTGTTTTCTCACAATTGAGACGATAAGTGGTATCCATTATTCGCTAAGACGCCCAAGTTGATCATACAATATAACAATGAATTTATCAAGAGTAAATGATTTTAATTGGCTAGATAAACATTTCTAGCGCGAGTAAAATTAAGGAATTGCAGTTGAAAATTACAAAAACTCTTAGTGTTGATTTTAACGTCTCAAATGTTAAAATGTTTAGCGTCTTAATGTTAAAAAAAATTTGTTGTTAGAACTCTTGTATTATTCAAAACTTTTAACAAAATGCTGGAAATCCGAAATAAAAATGTATTTATGAATCCTTTGAAAATTTTGAACTAGTAGTTTAAAACAAAAACACTTTTAATTTCACAGCTTGGAGGTAGCATTGAAATTAAATTTGCAGAATTAAAAGTTTCAAAAAGGAATTAATAAGTATAATATCATCAAAATATATATTGTTATTGGTTCAGCAGAAAAAGCTTTACAACTGTTGTAAAATTCTTTAATATGATTGGTCCTGCCCTTAGTTCCTCATTGGATCTGTATCTCTTGGAAATGTATAATTATATTCCAATCCTATTCAAGAATTTTACAACAGTTGCAAAACTGCTTTTTCTGTTCGATGCAGCTATTAGCTGTGGAGCATCTACCATAAAAGTCTGTTCTTTATTCCTGCACTATCTGAACTGTTGCACACGGTGCAGGAATAAAAAACAGACCTTAAGTATCATCAGAATTTAAGGAAGATTTGTAGCTTCGTGTGTATTGAAATAAACTTTATAAAATTAGAGATTTAAAAAAGATGTTAATAAATGTAATATCATTAAAGTAGATTTTTTAATAATTATATAGAGCGTTCAAGTAGGTAACTATTCTTAAAAATGTATCACAATTTCGATTCAGGCTCTTTTCGAAACATATCAGAAACTCTAAAAACTCTTTGAGGAAAAATCGAAACTTTATTATAATTACAGAACTCTATTTGAAAACTTTGAAAATATGGAGTGCCAACTTCATGGGGATTCTCACATTTCTCTCTCAATTTCAGATATATCGGATTATTCTCTCATTTTGCGAATAATATCGCAGTTATGTCCGCGTCGGAGCAGCATATCATAACTTTCTCTATTATCTCATATTTTCCAAATCAACGATGCGGCAATTCCAAGTTATATGCGTGAGATTAACAGCATTATATCGCCAAACTTTAACAGCACGAAGTTTCAGTACAAATGTAGAAAGTTTCGAGAATTTATTCTCGTTTCCCCAATACACGAATATAAAAACTTGTATTACGACATCGATCTTTTTTTATCAATGATTAAATTGCGTACCGACGCGATGACGAGATTCATTCGCGCGCCAATCCGGAACATCAGACTTTTTTACTTTTTTACACGTTTCCAGAGATATTTCAAAGTTTGCATTTGAAAGCGTGTATTTTAACAAATTTAAAATCAAATTTTTGCCAACATGTAAATCTATTTAAATCGATTCTAGATAGATAATAAGTATTAAAAATTAAAGGTTTTTCTACAAATTAATAATAAACTAAGAAATTTTTAATTTAATTGTTCATTTAATATTAATAAATCAAATAATTAAGAATTAAAAAATATTAAAATTGAAATGTTAACAGTGACTGCAGTCTATTAAAATATTTAAAATTAATTTCAAGTTTATCAAGGTTTATTAAGCAATAAGTGAAAGTTATCACAAATCTTATAATATTATCTTATAATATTTTTATATATATATATACTACAATTATTCATTCCAAAGAGATGAATTTTAATTTTTATCGTTAGACGAAATTAAATTCGTGGAAAAGTTCGTATCACGTTAAGAAGTTAAGGCGTGTTTTTTTTTTAAGTCAGTTTCAATTAAAAATAATACTTTAATTTACACTTGAATATTTTTTACTTTTTATCTAATTGATCTTCCGAGCGATATCAATCCAATGAAAAAAAAATGACAAGAAGACTTATATTTATTAAGATTCATCTCTCGATATCGTGAGTTATCTTTTGTATCGATATTATAAAGATAAAGTTTAGCATTCCGATTATATCGATATTCTGAAAAAGGGATAGTAATTTCAAAGAGAAAATTAATTAAATTTTTAAATGATTTTTATTTTACATTTCTCTATAATTATTTTAAATAAATATACAATGCGGATTGCAGAATGAATTTTGTCTTTTATACAAATTTATTCAAACACGCCAACTTGCATATTAATAGATTTTATCGTGAACTTTGCTCATCAAGTTATCTTCAATACTGTACATTAAACTACTTTTGGTACTTTGATCGATAAATACTTCGTTACATTTGCGCCAGTCTAATAGTTTTATTGCCATCGCGGAGGGAAAGGGGGGGATTATACATTACGTATTTCTGCAACATGCTAAAATAATTGATTTCAACTTTCTTGATATAGACCGCTAAAACTTAAGACCGCAGCAGACTTCTGCATAATACATAAGACATAAGAGAATCAATCAATCAGAATATGAAATGAAGGATTTTGATTGGTTCATTTTCTTATGTGTTATGCGTTATGCGTACGAAGTCTGTACTACGATCTTTATCCTTTTAAGGATCCTGACTAAGCACAGTCACATTGGAATCGTGACGTTATAAGCAAAAAAATAACATGTTGAAGTTTTTTGCGTGCTATTTGTATAAAAAGAATTTCGTTAAACTAAAATAATGAGAGCGCATTAAAACACATGTACAAGTGAGCAAAAGTTAATCTTATTCTTTCTTCTGACAATCAGTAAGTAGCCGTAAAAAACATATAATAGATTTTAACCTACATTTTTACGTGTTTTTAAGGAATACTTACTCAAGAGGGGTAAGAAAAGCGTCTATCCATTTTTGCAAGTGTTTTAAAATGAGATCTCATTATTTTGTTTTAAATTCTCTTTTTTACAAATGGCATGCAAGCCTTTTCAACGTATCATTTTTTGTTTATTACGTTACGATTTCAATTTGAAATCGCGCCGACTACTAGTCAGAAACCTTAACTTTATCATATATTAAATTCTTTTCGGGAGTTTTTAATCAATTGATATCTCAACTAATTTTTTAATCCCACAATTCTTACAATTTACAATCAAATATGATTTATTATCAGTATTTGATAATCAATTTATGACATATAATATATCTATATAAAGATAACGAAATTATTTTATTCGCTAGTTATATACTTATGCCTAATTATCATGTAATTCTTTAAGTACGCATCACAAACGTTTTTAATTACTTATTTTCTTATTGTTTCTTAATTTTAATTATAATTGATTTACAAAATTAATACAAAAATATAATAAAAGTATTTTTTATAAATGTATTTTACAATGCAAATTAAGGGAATACAATAAGTAGTATAGTATTAATTTGCATATTGTTCAGTACATGTGTCAATATTATTACAGGATGTTATTCTTTTAGAAGAAAAATATAGCAACTTATTTACGTATATGTGGTAATCAGTTATCATATCTATATTCTCAAGATGCGCCAAGATATTAGATACTACAATACTTTGGAATTTTTATCAATTATACGCACTATGAAACCGTCATAAAAAAAGGATAAAGTAATCGATATATATAATCAATGACAGAATAATATTCTTGAAGACATTCGATTTTCTTTATATAATAAATATTTAATTTTATATATCTTCGTGATGTAAAATTTTTTTTTTTCGTTAAAGCTTTAATAAGTTTTTCTACAATAAGCTATTAACTAAGCTTTAAATTTTAAGCGATAAGAAATTAACCAATCATAATTGATTATTTTTCTCATATTTTCAGCTATGATTAGTTGACTTCTTATGGCATATAATTTCAAACTAGTTTGTTTATTAATAGTTTATTGTAAAAAGCCTCTTAGCAATAGTTATTTCGCTAGAAATTTCCAATAGAATTTTCTGATAGAAATTTAAATTTGTTTTACATTATGAATCTTACTTAACAAACATTAAAAGTCTCAAGTTGCGTGTTTTTATATAATTAATTTTTAATCTGTCAATTAAGTGAGTAATAATGTGTAGAATTATATACTCATATATAATAAAAAAGAAATTGTCATACATTGAGGATATAATTCAACATTATTACTCAATTAATTGAAAAGAGATCTCATACACTTGTTGTTTTTTTGAAACATCTGATAAAAACGTAAAGATTTTTGCCGTCGCAGCCGTTCTATGCCTTCTCTTAGAATTTTATTCCTTCCCAAGAATTTTATTGTTATGATTCTGCTACGAATGTTATCGTGTTATCATCTTTTCGAGAATATTAGAATCTCTGCACACGTCTATTCCACAGTTCCATGATGATCATTTATTTATCAGTCATATCACGAAGTCTCATCCGCGAAAAACTTGCATACAAAAACATCGAGTATGTAGATAAAAAATAAAACATAATTTAAAATATAAGAACATAATTTATTTATTAATATCAAAAATAGATTTGCGTAATTAGTAACATAAGATGTGAATTTTTATATGAATCTTGTGAAGAGAGCAATGGTTCAATTACCGATGTATTGAATTTATAAGACAATATAACAAGAGAATACGTTTCTAACATTTAAGACAATTTTCCAAAATTAAAAAATTATCATATTTTGTACGTTTTTGCTTTGCTTTTCTAAATGTTACGAAAATTAAATTTAAAATTTTATCATGTAGAAATAGATATGGAAAAGTCTATGATTTATTATCAGCGAATTTAATATTTAAAATAACATATGTATACAATAAAAAAGCGCATGATTTTGCTCCGGAATTAAATTTTAAGATCCGGAATTTTAATATTCATATAGTGTAAATTTTTCTATTATATTTACAAAATAATTCTGATAATTATATTATTGATTTTATTACGCGCTTTTTAATATTTTAAAAATTCAATTACAGCGATTCTTCATATTCTTTGCAATTCCTAGACTAATTGCATTGTGCAATAATTATTTTGATAGCATTTCTGACATTTGTTATGAATTTGTAACACGTATTGTATTGTCATTATATTCTTTGATTCAAATATCCATCCATTATTTTTCTTTGTTGCATTTTTTACGCATTTTAACAGAATTTCTAATTTTATCTTTTGCATTTGTTTTCTGTGCAATTGCTTAAGACTTACAGATAAGCAGCACGTTTCTATGTTAAAACGTCATCATAACTGGACTAAAAAAAAGGATGCTCTATTGTACAATAGATGGTTTTGGATAATATTATGGGGAATTTTCTGGAATGCGGTATCACATAAAAATATCTTCATAAAAATCAGCATGACTAGCTTTTTCTTTCATTTTTATTATATAAATATGCAATCCCAAAATTAAACCATTTTATATTTATATAAATTTGAATTATACATTTAACATTAACTTTTGATAAATAGAAAAAGAATAAATTTGGCATATTGTCGAGAGCTCGATATACTAAAAGAAATAAATTAATTACATGCACGCTTTTAGAAGACTTTTTGTGACGGTAATAAATCCAACTCTCGCAACGTACGATTGTTGCAATATGTAAAATGTCCTTTACGATAAATTTTCAAGTGCGCATCGCGATGTGCACTTGATTATGCAATGACCAGAACAGAAGTAAACAAAAACAACTTACAACTTTCTTTGGAGACAACAATTGTGAATGAAACGTAAATTCTGTTAAAAATTATTGATCTCTCTGAAAATTTTATGATTTTTATTTAAATCTAAGTAATACTCTATTAATTATTATTTATACGTTAAATATATCTATATTTCTTTTGCATAGTAAAAAAATCCAAGTCTCGCTTTGCAGATTATGACTCATGCTGATTTTTATGAAGATATTTTTATATGATACTGTGCACGTATTCCAAAAAAATTCCCCGTAATATTGTGCAAATTTACCGTAAGTCGCGCAGTAATAGGGTGCAGTTACGCATCCTTTTTTTAGTTTTATACGATGACATTTTAACACAGAAACGTGCTGCTTATCCGTAAATCGTAAGCAATTGCTTACAGAAAACAAATGCAAAAGATAAAACGTTCACCATTGTTATGTTGTCAGTTACATGCACGATATTTGCAAGTAGAATTTCAAATGAAATACATATGCCTCGCGTTGCAAACCATGTTTTCTCTTGAGAGAAGAAAATCAACTTTCAAAGCTCATTCCGTAAATCAGCTTTTGATTCTACATGAAACTCGAGCTTTCTACTTCAAGGCTCTTGCACCAAAAATGCACCGTTTTGAGAATAATACAGATTGTATAAAATTTCCTAATAAAAAATTGTTATCTATTGCATATTTTTTGTCAATCTTATAGTCTAAAAAAAATATCATTTAACCAAAAAGACAAAACCTATAAAAATACTTAATATTTAAAAACCTCTCGATTTTTGTTTATCAAATATACGTATATTTATCATATTTTTAAAAAAGTAAATTTCAAAAAAATTGTTTAACGAAATAAATATAATATATTATACAGAATATTTCGAAATTGGCGAATCAAAATACCACAGCAAGAAAGTTTAAAAAAAAAAGTTATGAAAGTGCTATTTTTTAATCATTTAATTATAATCTTTTAACCGAGAACTTTCTTGTTATAGTACTTTAATTTGTGAATTTTAGGGCATTCTGCATACAATATAATAACAGAATAATAATAAAATTATATTATAAAAGTGGAATTAAAATATTCTTATTATCCAATCTTATCTGCATGTTGCATTCACTTTTTACATCTTGTCTCTTATACTAATTAAATTAACTAGATCAATTGAATTTATTTTTTTTATATTAAAACTGAATGCAATTTAATCAACATAGTGTAATAGTAATATGTCTCTGTCAGAAGTAGGTCATGATATCGGGTAAGTAATCGATCTGTCGACAACACGAATTTACAACTGGCTGACTGCTGAGAAACTGCTTATATTTCTTTTTCTTTATCTGATTCTGCATGATCAAATTGATGCTGACGTATCACCATTTTCTAAGATTGAGTTATAATCTTATGAAGAATAACAAATAACAATGTACATATGTGCATCGCGCGCGACTCATGAAAGTGATATGCGATGCTTTTACAAAATAATATTGATAAAACATTATGAAATATTTATTTTAGATATAAATAAACCTATAACTACAAATCTACTAAAAATCTTTGAGACATCACATTGATATATGTCTCGTTGCAAATTATAATGACTCAAAATTCATTTTCAAGCAACCAAATCGCGACATTCATTCAATGTTTGACAAATAAATAACGTTTGATAAATACATAGCATAACAACTAATGTTTTATGTTCGAGGAAGATAGTTCCTGATCGCATAAGTATTAAAGTTTTCACAAGAGAAAAAAAAATGTAAGACATTATTTTTAATGTCTTTTTTTTTCGCAACAAGCTTTACAGAGAGCCGTAGTCGATGAGTTCGCCAAAAGATGAGCGCTGATATAATCATAGTCGTATCAAAATGAGATCAAAGCTCACTCAAACATTATTTATATTCCTTTTTCTCTCTTTTCTCCATGAATCACGCGTTGATATCACAGTGGTTATCATCGAATGGTCTCTTCATATAGTTGCTATAGCAGAGTAGATATAATGGTATTACTGATTATGAATTGTGTTGAATATCATATTATACTTATATACCCGATATAAATTTTCCATCAGAATTAGTCACGAACGTTTAATATGATATGCATCATGCCACATACATAATTATATTTCAATTCACCATATTTTCCGCTAGACATTAACTTTTTTTTCATACTATTTACTATTATAATTATATATTCTATATTTATAATTTATAGAAATAATATTTATAATTCCATACTGTATACTAAACTGTAGATATTGACTGTTTTTTTACACTATTTACCCTTTACTAAAAGTAGTTAATTAATTTTTGTATCATGATATTTACAATCATTTGTTTCTTTTTCTGTGAATTATATAATTATAATTTAAATAAATTATTTGCAGCATATACGAAGTAATGTAACAAAAAGCCTTTATTTAATTATTGAAAGAATTTTGTTACATATATCGAAATATGATACTTTATAATTTCTTAAAATTACCATTAAAAATTTTTTGGTTTATCTTATATTATTGAAAATCTTATTGATCTTGATATTTGACTCTTTACTACTTAACTGATTCGACTCATACTTTATCTCGGTAAAGCTAAGATGTTTATTGCCGAAAACATAATTTGAAAAAGTTAAATCGTTTTTTGAGAAATCTTGTAGACCGATAATTGGACGGTCGAAATACTGAAATTGTAAAGAAATTTTTTAAACTTTATGTCGATTCATACTCACGATGGCGATGATAAAAATTAATTTATCTTTCTAACTTCGCAATATTTATTAAATAATACAGCGTAATAATAATAAATATTTTTTCGAAGTTAGAAAGATGAATTAAATTTTTACCGATTTCTACGTAGACAATTTTTAAGAAAAAAAATTCTTGACATTGCAAATTTTCCGTACGACCTAAATATAAATATGCGATATAGATAATATCAAAACGAGTCAGTTGCATCGAAAACACAAGTTTTGATGTACACACAATGAAACAACATTTATACTTCATTTTTATCGCATAAACTCGCTTCAGACTTATCTTCGTCTACTATACATATTTGCAACGATACGTCACAAGATTTATGATTTCCCTCGTCGATGCATTTTCACATATCGTACATATTTTATTCCTTTTGCCAAAATATTTTTTTCTCTTTAATATATTTATAATAGATACGATTCCAAAAAAATTTTCTTTAATCTAATTCCAAAGCCGAATTAAGAATCTTTATTTACTACAAAATGTACTTAAAAATATTAGAAGTATGATTTTTTTGAGGATTTTTTTCTCAAAATCTGATGTAAACAATCACGTAAACATTTAATAACTGTTGTACGATCAACATTTAATTCTCTGGCAAGTTCTGAAATGGATTTTCATCCAATAATGCTTGTAAATCTGCATCCAACTTTTGTCATTAACTTGAGGTCTTCGACAGAATCAATATTTACATGTTTAATTGATGGAGCAACTTCTATCATCATAACTTCTATCAGAATTCTATGACCTTCAGTTGCCGTTTTCTTCTGATTAAAAAACAAAAGCAACGCATATCGAAAATGCTCTTTAAGAAGCTCCATTTTTTAAATGTATAAACACGATGTTTACTGCGCCTATTATTAGTAAACGACTAAATATCACGGAGTAATATTAAAGCATTAAGAAATAATAGCTGTGATTGGAATGTTTTCGACAATA
>Ga0157364_1002011_pt1 | contig 18320 bp, 19 predicted proteins | sample AttsexASBM2_FD_111476 | JGI IMG/M metagenome (GOLD analysis project Ga0157364, IMG submission 111476) | Fungus gardens microbial communities from leaf cutter ant in Ribeirão Preto, State of São Paulo, Brazil - Atta sexdens ASBM2 | ecosystem: Host-associated > Fungi > Mycelium > Unclassified ...
AAGTATAAGAACTTATCTGATAGATAGGGCTAATTCACACCAGAAGAGATTTGTAAGTATAGATAAAAAGGGAGATATTATCTGTGGATTGGGACAGATATGATCAGATTGAGATGTGATAGTAGTATTATATCCTGATTATCTTGTGAGCCACTACCATAATCCAGTCAATAGGAAAGTATGTCAGACTTACTATAAAAAAACCTAGCTTTTTATCCAAGCAAGCTTAAGCTTACTTAACACCAATCTCCACAAACTTTGCTACAGACTTTTCTACTTCCTAATATTCTCAAATACTACCATAGAACCTATGGACTTTGTTGCCATTAATCTTAAACCCTACACTTATACTCTGTGTTATGTCTTAAGACTTAGAGTTAAAGTCAAAAGAGTAAACCTTGGATTGGGTTAATCATAAGAGAACTCAATGAAGTTCTTGGTACAATGTATCTATCTTATATACTACACTAGGTGGTCTGTGCTACTACTGCATCTAGCCTACTCTAAAGACCATATGTAAACCTTAAGGCCAACATATATTAAGCACATTATATAACATCATTGTTTTAGAAGCTTTTACTATATTTTACCATGATCACATGATTGCGTGATTGGTTTGTGACAGTTGTGACCTGAGATGTCATGCTCACCCTAACCCTGAATAAAAATAAAATAAAATAAAAATAAAATAAAGTTTATTGTTCACAACTCTGATACCCTATCTTTTTAAAAAACTCCTTGGATTATTATTTACTGTCTCTTTATCACTATCAGATACACTCTGTCTTTTTGGATAATATTCTAAACACTTTGACCCAGATTCTTGACTATTTATATACCATTATTCTGATGTTAACCCAGTATTATTTTACTAAATTACAATGGATAGTAAAGTATTTAGGATATATTACTATATTGACATGCTTGTATCAAATACTAATCTCCATATAATGTATAATATATTATCAGAGATAGTTTGATAAGCACTTTCCATTGTGTGAATTTGTCTAGTAGTTTCTGAGATAATAGCTAATGAAACTTGTAGTTATTGATAGTTTGATATCTTAGTAATCTGTTATTACTTTGGTATATTTTATATATATGTGAATATCTCTCATCTAGAGCTTTTCAGTGCAACTTGAATTATAAGAATTGGTCTACTAGTTATAGAAATACAAGTTGAATAAAGTTTGTAATAATCTCACTATCTTTTTGGAAACTATTAACACTACTAAGTCTATTTCCATACATGTTTTAGTTGACTCTAGGGCTACTGAAATCTTTCTCAACCAAAGCTCTATAAAAAAATACTACTTGAATACATATAAGCTCTTGAAGCCTATTCCTGTATATAATATAAATAATACCTCTAATAAAGACAGTTAAATCTCTAAGGTTGTCAATGTAATACTATAGTACCAGTTGGACTCCAATAAACCTTGCTTATTATCTTCAGCTTAGAAAAGTAGAATCTCATTCTTAGCTTTACTTAGTTCAAAGTATATATTTTTAAGATCAACTAGCAAAAAAGAGAGATTGTAATAATAAGATACTCCACATGCTATTCAGATTATTAGAATATTTAGAAAGCTGATAAATATCAAATACAAGCTCTAAAAACCTATCAGTCTAGTTCTTTTTCTAGTTTAGTAAAAAACTCTAAAGATATAGGAAATCTCTCTTAGACTATAATACAGTATAAAGAAAAGTTAGGCAACTATTATTATCTAATCTAATTACTCTCCAAACCCTCTGTATAACAATCTTAAGCTTAAGCTCAGGTTGCAACTAAGGCAAAGACTTGAGGAAGTATAAGGGAAATAATATAAATGGTAAAGCATAAGAATACAGGTATGTATCTGTGCTATATATACGATTAGTCCATGAAGCCATAAGGAATACATGAGATTGAATACATGAGAAAGATGTGAGGAAACAATGAGGACTAGGCCAGGTTGTGGCACCTACTACATGAGGCACTGACTGAGACATCTACGGTGCAGCCAATCATGTCATCATACCCTTTATCCATGTTCTTGCTTTCTCCAGGAGGCATTGATTGTAACAATACTCCCTTTTCAGAATTCTTGTCCCCATGAATTAGACCAAGACTTCCAACTCTCCTACCACATGTATGGCCACTATCTTTTTGCTAGGGCCTATGATTACTTGATTCTTGTTGTCGATGGCTACAAAGTATGGTTTGTGCAGTGGACCTCCTTAATACATTGGTATTTGACACCCATTTCTTGATGTATCAGTATTCCTTTTCCTGTCCAAGAATGCAGTTGCTACTTCTTTCCAAAATTCTGGATCTTGTTCTTCTTTAGATTTGAGGGATTGATAATATGGTAGCAGTCGGAATATTTTTATTTGTGGTGGAGTCTTCACAAATTTCATGTACTTGGCAAGATTTTTGATTTCATCTGTTATGAACCTTGTTCTAGACGATGATGTTGTTGTTGATGAAACCTCATATAGGTGAACCAGTATAACCTTGTCATTTTCTATTGTTCCCTTTTCTTCTTTCTTTTCTTCCTCCATGTATAACTCCTGAATTTTCTTGATATTGCTGTCCATATAGTCATTGCCCTTTCTTTTATAGTGATTCAGTTCATTGGCTAGCATTCTTTGTACTTGAAACGCTCTGTCATCCATATCGCTTTGAACCAACTGCTGAAGATCTTCTGATATTTACATGATATTTGTGGCATTTATGACTCGGTTGCTGATGCTTGTCACTAAAACTGTCCCTTCTATCTCTATCAATATTGTGTTTGTCTCTTCTGCCAACCTTTTGATGTTTTTTGCCATTCTCTGTATGTCTATCATTGTTTCTATTCCCTTCAATGTCTTGTGATATAATCTCGTCCAGTCTTCTCTTTCTCTTTTTATTACTTGGGCTTGATCCATATTGTTGAGCTTTCTTGAGATGTAAGGCTTAGGAGAGGTGGGTGCCGTGGTGAAGTTGTTGTTAGTGATAGTTTGGGAGGCTATTTCATAGAGGTTATGAGTGTCAAGATCGCTGAAGGTAGACTTAATTTTTATTTCTTTTTTTCATTTTTATTTTTATTTTCTATTTTTAGAACTAGGGTTAGGGTTAAGTGACAAAGATCACGCCATCACATGACAGGTCACATCAGATGACATGGTCACAAGTCACATGATACAAAGAAAGACATAGAAGATACTGGAAGGATGATGTTATACAACGTGTTAAACACATGTTGGCCTTATGGTATACATATGGCTGTTTAGGGTAGGGTAGAAATGGCTAGCACAGACCATGGGTCCAAGGTATATAAGGTAGACTATCTTGTACAGAGGTTGCTATCGAGTTCTCTTATGTTAACCCAATACAAGGTTTTTCCCATTAGCCAACCCTAAGGTCTTTGAGTTGTAACATTAGAACTCAATTACCGTTTCTTGGGACTGCTCAACACAGAGTCTTCCCATCTCTCACTCTCTCATTATCCTTGATAGTGAGCAACACAGCTCTCTCATCAAGAAGAACAGCTGGACCCTAGGCTTAAGAGGCATACCAACTAGGAGGGGGAATTCTAGTCGTTTTGTTGTACCAAAGCCCACTGGTGCAGTAAGACATATCACCTTGTGTGGACGTGTTAGATAGTATTTTGAGTAGAAGCCTCGTGCTGCAGTGCTCCCTTGTAGCCTATCCACACAGAGGAACAGTGGGGTCTTCTACAAGTTCCATCTAGAGTAGGCATTCCCTTCTTAGGGATATTAGTCAGAAATTCTTTAGGGCAGTAGTTAGTAGGGAAGTAGATAAGTAGTCAGTAGACGGTGTAGGTGGGACAAGAAGAGGGCCCACTATCACCTACAGAGATTTCGGAGTCAGAGTACGAGTTAGAGACCAAGTCCAGCGCAGGATCAGTCCTTTCGGCTCACCAGTCACAACCTACCCCACTGCCTCTTACATCACCATCACCATCACTATCACCACCACCACCATACACCATGAGTCAACCCGACTATCCAGCCATTATAAGGCAACTTCAGGAGCAGATTGCAGCGTTAACAGCACAGGTGGGAGGAGTAGCAGGAAGAGGAGTTGGAGGGAGTGTATTAGCAGCCACTGAGGTGGCAAAACCACAAACTTTCAATGGAACACCGTCAAAGGTTTCCAGGTTCATAGGGGCATGCAAGCTATATGTGAGAATGAGGTTGAAGGAAGCATCAGTGGAGGAACAAATCCAATAGATATTATCATATGTCCAAGGTAGATCAGCAGATATTTGGAAGGAGAACATTATGGAGAAAATAGAGATAGGGGAAATCGAATTCGAGTTAGCAGGAGAATTTTTAGTAGAGATAAAGAAAGAGTTTGGAGGAGAGGATGAGGAATTAGTGAAAGTAGCAGAGTTGAAGAAGATCAAACAAGGAGGAAGAACGATGGAAGAGTTTGTGCAAGATTTTAAAAGAGTAGCAAGAAGAAGTGGATATGAGGGACGCCCACTAATTGAAGAATTCAAATGGGGTATGAACGGGAATATTAGAAGGAAGTTAATGGAAGCAGAGAACCAACTGGCCACCATTGAGCACTGGTTCAAAAGAGCAATTGCTCTGGATAGGAATTGGAGAGAGAGTAGGAGAGAAGAGGAGAGATTACAAGGAAAGAAGGATACTAATAGGGCACCGACTGCAAGGTTGAATCAGCAAGGGGCACTTGGGCAATCATTGCCACGGCTGCAGGTTTGGCCAAGGAGGTAGGAATTGCCTCAACAGCGGGTTTCCACAGGACCTGCTCCGATGGAAGGAGTAGAAAGGATGAATGCGGCGATGGCAACCCCTCAACAGAGGGCAGAGTTTCCTCAAAGGAACCCATATGCTATGGATGTGGATAAAAGGGAGAATCGGAACTGTTACGCATGTGGAGGATTTGGATATTTGGCAAGAAATTGTAGGAACAGAAGAATAATGAACAGAAGAATGGAGGTAGATCAGGATAGTAATGGTAATTTAAATGGGGAAGGAGGTCTAGGGAGTCCCAACTAGATCTCAATAGCTATAACAGATTTGCAATGCTCGCTAGAGTAACAGATAATACATCTATATGCAATCTGGACAAAGGGGACCTCTTAAGAAAAGTAACAGTGAAGATTGGTTTGGAGAGAATTGACACACAAGAAGGAATTATGGTGGAGGCATTATTGGACAGTGGGGTGACAGGACTAGTGATGAGTTTGGAGTTTGCAAGAAAGCAGGGATTTAAGTTGAAAAAGTTGGACAGGCCCATATATGTAAGAAATATGGATGGTTCGCTCAATAAAGAGGAACCAATCGAGCATATGGTAGAGGTAAACATCTACTACCAAGTGTCAAGAACGAAAGAAGTGGACTTAATATTTTTCATTTCTTCTTTCTCATTTTATTTTCTTTTTGATTTATTTTCCTTTATTCTATTTTTAGAACCAGAATTAGGGTTAGAGTGACAAGATCACGCTGTCACACAGCAGGTCACATCAGATGACATGGTCACAAGTCACATGATACATAGAAGGACAAAGAAGGTTCTAGAAGGATGATATTATACAATGTGTGAAATACATGTTGACTTTAAGGCAAACACATGGTTGTTTAGGGTAGGCTAGAAATAGCTCGCACAAACCATTAGGTATTTGTATATAAGGTAGACAATCCTGTACAGAGTTCTCTATTGAGTTCTCTTGTGTAAACCTTATACAAGGTTCTGCCTATTGACCAACCCTAAGGTCTTTGAGTTGTAACACCAAGGGCATAGGGAGAGAACAGAGATAGATGTAATTGGAGGACAAAAGTGGATGGTAATCTTAAGAATGCCATGGCTAGCTCACCATAATCCTGAGATTGACTGGAAAACTAGAGAGGTTAAGATGACGAGGTGTCCAGAAGAATATGGGAAGCAGTAGAGACCAAAACAAGAAAAACCTGAGTGGCAAAAACAAAAGGAGGAAGAAGCAAAAGAAGAAGCAGGAAAGAAGAGAGAGAAAAAGGCAGAAAGACAAAAAAGGAAAAAACCGAAGAAGGAAGAAACAATAGAAGTAAAGAGGATAGCTGAAGAATGGGAGATTTGGGATGAAGAAGAGGAGGCGGCAAAGTCAGAGGCTAAAGCTAAAAAACTGGTACCAGAGAAATTCCATAAGTGGATTAAAGTCTTCGGCAAAAAACAGTTGGAGAGGATGCCCACACAGAAAATCTGGGATCATGCAATTGATACAAAGGAGGGATTTGTGCCAAAGAAGGGGAAGGTGTACCCATTGTCAAGAGAAGAGAGAGAGGAGGTGCATGAGTTCATCCAAGAACAACTGAGGAAAGAGTATATCAGACCCTCAAAGTCGCCTCAAACAGCACCTGTGTTTTTCATAGGAAAGAAGAATGGTAAGAAGAGAATGGTTCAGGACTATAGATATTTAAATGAATGGACTATTAAAAATAATTATCCTTTACCCTTAATATTAGATGTAGTAGAGAATATAGGTACAAAGAAGGTGTTTACCAAGATGGACTTGAGATGGGGTTATAATAATGTATGGATAAAGGAGGAGGATGAGTGGAAAGCAGCGTTTACAACACCTGAGGGGTCTTTCGGGCCCACGGTCATGTTCTTTGGGTTGACAAATTTACCAGCAACCTTCCAGGCAATGATGAATGAGTTACTCCAAGATCTGATCAACACAGGAAAAGTGGCTGCGTTCATAAACAATGTAATTATAGGAACCGAGAGCAAAGGACATAATAAGTTGGTAGCAGAAGTGATAAAAAGGTTGGAGGAAAATGATTTATATGTAAAACCAGAGAAATACAAGTAAAAGGTGAGGGAAGTAGGATTCTTAGGGGTGGCAATCGGGGAAGAGGGGATAAAAATGGAAAAAGAGAAGGTGAAGGGTGTTTTGGACTGGCCGACACCAAAGTGTGTCAAGGATGTACAGAAGTTCTTAGGATTGGCAAATTATTATCACTGATTCATTGAGGGCTTTGCATTCATAGCAAGATCTTTACACAATATGGTTAGGAAGGATCAGAAGTGGGACTGGACAGAAAAACAAGAAAAAGCGTTTAGAGAGTTGAAGGAGAGATTCACAAAAGAACCGGTGCTAGCAGCACCGGATTTAGATAAAAAAATAAGGATGGAAGTGGATGCATTGAACTATGCTACAGGAGGGGTGCTATCTATGGAGTGTGAAGATAAGCTATGAAGACCAGTGGCGTTCCTCTCCAAATCATTGAATGAAACTGAAAGGAATTATGAAATTCATGACAAGGAGATGCTGGCGATCATTAGGGGGTTAGAAAACTGGAAACATCTATTGGAAGGTGCATATTTCAAGTTCGAGATCTGGACAGATCACAAGAACCTGGAATACTTTATGAAGGTGCAAAAGTTGAATTGTAGACAAGCCTGATGGGCATTCTATCTGTCAAGGTTCGACTTCACTTGGAAGCATGTTCCAGGAACAAAAATAGGGGAAGCAGATGGACTAAGTAGGAGATTGGACTGGAAAGTAGGAGTAGAAGAGGACAATGACAATCAAATAATTATAAAGGACAACTGGATTCGTAGTTTAGAAGAAGTAATAATAGAAGGACTTGAAGTAGATATAATAAAAAAGATTAAAAAAGCTAGGAGTAAAAACGAGGAGGTAGTTAGAATAGTAGAGGAAATGAAGAAGGCAGGAGTGAAAGAGCTAAAAGGAGAGGAGTGGAAGATTGAAGGAGACCTGGTGATAAAAGAGGGAAAAATATATGTACCAGAGGATAGAAAATTGAGAGCAGAGATAATCTGGTTACATCATGATGTGCTGGTAGCAGGACATGGAGGGTGATGGAAGACAGTAGAATTGGTGACAAGGAACTATTGGTGGCCAGGGGTAACAAGAGATGTAGGAAGATACATGGAGGGATGCAATTTGTGTTAGAGAATGAAGAATAGGACAGAGGAAGTAGCGGGGAAGTTGAAGCTGAGTGAAGTGCTGGAGAAACCATGGACACACCTAACAGTGGACTTCATCACAAAGCTGCCGGTAGTGGCTGGGAAGGATGCAATCCTAGTGGTCTGTGATAGGTTGTCCAAGATGACACATTTTGTGGCAACTACAGAAGAAACATCAGCAGAGGGGCTAGCAAGGCTGTTTAGGGATAACATGTGGAAGTTGCATGGGTTGTCAGAGAGCATGGTATCGGATAGGGGGCCTCAGTTTGCAGCAGAGCTGACAAAAGAATTAAATAGGATGTTAGGGATAGAGACGAGACTATCAACCACGTTCCACCCACAGATGGATGAACAGATAGAACAAATGAACCAAGAGTTGGAGCAATACTTGAGGTTCTTTGTAGATCATAGGCAGAAGGATTGACCAGAATGGTTAGCATCAGCAGAGTTTGCGGTGAACAACAAAGTTCACACAGCTACAAAGGTGTCACCTTTTATGGCAAATTATGAAAGAGAGTTGAGAATGGGAGATGATATAAGAAGGAGAGGAAAGATAGAAAAAGCAACGGAATTTGTGGAGAGAATGAAGAAAGTACATGAGGAAGAAGAGGCAGCATTGAAGAAGGCACAGGAGAACATGAAAAGGCAGGCGGATAGAGGAAGAAAAGAGACTGAGGATTGGAAGAGAGGAGATAGGGTATTGTTGAGTACCAAGGATTTGGTATTCAAAGAAAGACCAGCGAGGAAATTAGTGGATCGATACATAGGTCCATATACAATTGAGGAGGTGGTATCCACCAATGCAGTCAAGTTACAACTGCCAACCTCAATGAGAATCCATCCAGTAGTGAACGTCAGTCGGATAGTACGATACAAGGACCAAGTGGAGGGGCAGAAAAAAGAAGAAGGAAAACCAATAGAAATAGAAGGAGTTCAAGAGTGGGAGATTGAGAAAATATTAAATAAAAGAAAAATAAGGGGAGTAGATAAGTACTTAGTGCGATGGAAGGGGTTTACAGCGGAACACAACATCTGGGAAAGGAAGGAAGACTTAGGAAATGCAAGAGAGGTGTTAGAGGAATTCGAGGGGAGGATGAATGCAGAAGTAAGAAGACAGGAAAAACTAGATATGGCAAAAGAAAAGGACTTTAGGAGAGGGGAGTTACCAGGGAGATTTACAGCAAAAATGCTATATGGATGGAACAATGGAAAGTTTGAGGAAGAGTATCTGAGGAAGTTGGAGAGAAACTGGCAAAAATGAAAGTCAGTTTCTCCTTCAGAGAAACCTTGAAGAAAGGGTAATGTCAAGATCACTGAAGATGGACTTAATTTTTATTTCTCTTTTTCATTTTTATTTTTATTTTCTTCTTCATTTTCGATCTATTTTCTATTTTTAGAACTAGGGTTAGGGTTAAGTGACAAAGATCACGCCGTCACATGACAGGTCACATCAGATGACATGGTCACAAGTCATATGATGCAAAGAAAGACATAGAAGATACTGGAAGGATGATGTTATACAACGTGTTAAACATATGTTGGCCTTATGGTATATACATGGCTGTTTAGGGTAGGGTAGAAATGGCTAGCACAGACCATGGGCCCAAGGTATATAAGGTAGACTATCTTGTACAGAGATTGCTATCGAGTTTTCTTGTGTTAACCCAATACAAAGTTCTTCCCATTAGCCAACCCTAAGGTCTTTGAGTTGTAACAATGAGTGCTTTTTCGAAGTCAAGTAATTTCTTGGGTTGATTTAACTGGAATTTACCCCCTCTCTTTATAGGTTTCGACTCGAATACCTCATCCAATAGTCTTCTATTACCTGTCTTGCATGTGGTAACCCTGATTCCGCTATCCATTGATTGTGTTCATCTCCATAGCCTTTCCAATGCACCAAGTATTGGGTTCCCTTTTCTCGTTTCCTGTGCTTTCTGACTTCTTCTACTTCGTATTCTTCTTCCTCATTGATAATTGTTGGGGGAGGTGCTGGATCCTTGTGTTGTCCTTTGAACTTCAGCTTCACACATCATGTTAGAAGGTCCTCATTGAAGACATTGTGAATTATCCACCCCTCCAGAAGTTCTAGCTAAAATGCTTCTGAACCAATATTCTTTGCGATTCTAAAGGGTCTGTATCTTTTGTTATCCAACTTCTTTGAGGGTCGATTCGAATGGATATTTTTGTTTTCTAGCCACATGTAGTCACCCGCCTTTAGTCCTTGAGGATTTCTTTTTTTTTTGTCAAATTGCCATTTCATATTCCTTTAAGTTTCTTCCATTGCATGTGTAGCATGTTCCCAGCTCTTCTGTAGGTTTTTTATGAATTCTTCTACTCGTGGAATCCCTGTTTGAACCATAAGATCTCCTTTCCAAGAGTATCTTCCAAAGTTCAATTCAAATGGTGTCCTGTCTGTTGCTATGTGCTTCTTGTCATTATACAAAAATTCTACTATAACCAACTACTCTGTCCAGTTGTCTTGTTGGTAGTTCATGTAATGCCTTAAGAATGTTCCTATTTCCTGGTTCATTCTTTTGGTTTATCCATCAGTTTGAGGATGGTATGCCATAAATAGTTTTCTTTTGGTTCCCAGTACTTTAGTAAACTCTTCCATGAACTTCAATGCAAATTGCAGTCCTCGGTTGCTATAAATTGTCTTTGATACTCCATGTAGTTTCTATATTTCGTCCTTGTAGATTTTGGCAATTCCTTCTGATGAAATGTTTGTTGTCGTTGCTTTGAGCCTAATCATCTTTGTGAATCAATCTACAATAACTAGTATGGCATCCATTCCATTTGAGTTTGGTAATGGTCCTATCATGTCAATACTAATCTCTTGCCATGGTCCTTTTGGAATTTCCAATGGATGTAATTCACCTGCTTTCTGTTGGTGTTGAACTTTATTTTGTTGACATTTAAGACATCCTTGCACATATTTCTTGACATCTTCTTTGAGTCCTGGCTACCAATATATTCTCTTGAGTAGTTCCAGCATTCTGTGTTGACCTAGGTATCCAATATCTGCTGGGTCATGATGTTCCTTCAGGATTTCTTCTCTGAGATTCTTGTTATTTGGCACGTAAATCCTCCCTTTCATGTATACCACTTTGTTTTCTTCCTATGCTAGTTCATCTTCCTTTTCCAATGCTTGAAGAATCTTCTTCTCTCTTGTATTATTCTTCTGGATTTTCTTGATTATATTGCTTTCTTCTGTCGTTGTTTTTCTTCCCAACATCATAATCTTGACAGTGGTTTTTCTTGTCCACATCTCATCCTTCAGTAATTGCACATCCTTGTTGTCTTCTTTTGTATTGACTTGGTTCTTTCTCAATAGGATGTCTGCTTTCGTATTTGTCTTCCCTGGAATATGTCGTAGTATGAAGTCATAGTCTTGCAACTTCAGATACCATCTTGCCTGTTGTCCATTTAGCTTGTGAGGTTCCTGGAAATATTTCAGATTTTCATGATCTATCCATATTTCAAATGTTTCCGCTGCATCTAGCAGATACTGTCTCTATTTAGCCAAAGCTTTTACTATTACTAGTAGTTCTTTGTCATAAATTTCATAGTTTCGTTTCACTAGTTGCATTGTCCTTGATAAAAATGCTATAGGTTTCCATTTCCCTTCTTGCTCTTGGGAATCTCCTGGGTAAGGCCAATACTGGTTGACTTGTGATCTTCTCTTTGAGTTCTTCAAACGCTCTTTGATGTTCCTCCTCCCATTTTTACTCTTTCTTGCCTTTTAGTTCATTTAATGGCTTGGCAGTATGACTGAAGTTTTGTATAAAGTGTCGATAAAAATTTGCGAATCCTAGGAAGCTTTCCACATCCTTTACTTTTGTTAGTGTCTTCCATTCTTTCACTGCCTTGATCTTTTCTTATTCTATTTGAATTTGTCCTTTGCCAACAACTACTCCTAAAATAGGAATTTCCTCCATGTTGAAGTCACATTTCGATTTTTTGAAACATAGGTTGTGCTTTTCTGCTATCTTCAAGAATCTGATCATTCATTCTTCCAGTTCTTCTATTGTTTTTGCTAGTATCATGAAGTTGTCCATGTAGTTTGCTAGCACTCCTTTATGAAGCAGTTCTCAAAAGATACTGTTCATCATCCATTGAAAAGTTCCTGGTGAATTGCACAGTCCAAAGTATATCACTTGAGGTTTGAACAATCCTTTGTTGGTCAGGAATGCAGCCTTCCATTTGTTTCCCTTTTTGATTTGTACATTGTTGTATCCCCAAATCAAATCCAGCTTGTTGAAGTATCTTGCCTTCTTGAGTTTGTCGATTACTTCTCCAATCAAAGATAATGGCATCTTGTCCTTGATTGTGACTTGGTTTAACTTCCTGTAATCTTGAACTAACTGTAATGAACCATTCTTCTTTGGGATATAGAAATATGGTGCCACATATCTTGACTTTGATTCTACGATGAGTCCTGCCTTGAGTTGTTCATCTAGCCACTGGTTTAGGGCTTCCTCTTCTTTAAGCATCATTATGTAGGTCTTTGTGTTTAATTCCTTTGGAGCTTTGTCCATTAGATTTATTTCATGATCCCATTCACGCCTTTCTGGTAGCTTTTCGAATTTCTTCTTGTTGAATAGGTATGTAAATGGTTGAATATATTCTGATAAATCTTCTGGATTTATCTTGTCCAGTTCCTTTCCAATTTTTCCATTGTCCTGTTCTTTCATTGTGTCTGTTGTTTCCATTGCCTTGGTTCTTCTGGAATTGAACAGTATGTCTTGGTGTTTCATTGTATAATTTCCTGGACATCTTGTGAACTTGATAATTCCATTCTTCCAGTTGACTTCTGGGTTATGTTTGACCAACAAGTTATGCCCTAAGAACATGTCTGTTCTATCCAAGTCTGTTACTGCTGCTTTCAAAGTTTCCTTGTGTCCATTGATTTTGATTTCCAGAAACACTACCTTGGTCACCTCTCTGTTTTTTGTTCCATTGGCATTGAATACTTCAAACGAAAAGTTTATTGGCTTGGTTTGAATCCTTTTGTCCTTGACCAACTGTTTGTCAATTCCGGTATGTGTGCATCCTGAATCCACCAATGCTTTGACCTTTAATTTTTTGCCGTTTTTTGTTTTGACATCTGCTTGCACGTTTAACTCCTTCTTTCCTTTGCTAGTTCGGTGATTCAGAATGATATATTTATTATTCTAGAAGTTTACATGGGAGATCTCTTGTACCATGCCTACTCAAGATCTTCGCCAAAACCCTATTCCTTGTCCTTGTCTTCTTTGTCTGAATCCTTCTGTACTTTTTGTTTCTTCATCATCTGTTTGCTTTTGCACTCTTTGGCAATATGCCCCTTCTTGTTGCATTTGAAGCATATTCATGTTTCTTGTTCCTTCTTTTCCAATTGACAATCCTTTGCTATGTATCTGTACTTGTTGTAGTTGAAGCACTTAGGCTTCTCGTCTTTGAAGTTCTCGTTGGACTTCCCAATGTCCATTGGCTGTCCTCTACCACCATATGTGGTTCCTGTACTCGTTTTGTAGTCGTGTCGTCCTTCTGTTGACTCATATCCTTGTCCCACTGACATTATTGCCACCTTCCACTCTTTCAAGGTCTCTGGCATTGCTATGGGTGGGTATCCTAAGATCATCTTGATAATGTCCTGTCATGTATTTTTTTTTCAATAAAAAGATGGCATGTAGCTCATCTGTGTTCGCCTTCATGGCTAGTACTTCAAACTCTATGATGAAGTCTGCCGTGTTTCATTTCCCTTGCTTGAACGTTTCGATCTTCCATTCGGCATCTGCTGCCTTAGATTTGTTGCTGAATGTTGTTTTGATTTCTTTCATGAAATCGTCCCAATCTTGGGTTCCTAATTCTTCATCCAGCTCGTCGAGCTTCTTCTGTGTGTAGATTCCTGCCACACCTTCTCTGAGGCGAGCTAGGATCACTGTGATCCTGTCGTTGGTCTTGATGACCCTATTGCTCTTGAGGAATAGTCGTATCCCCCTCCACCAGTCTTCAAATTTTGTTTGGTCACTGTTAAACCACCCTGGGTCCAGTACCATATTCTTCGGCAATCCTGCCTAGACATTCTTGCTGACTGCTGCAGCTACTGGTGCTGGTGCTACTGACATCTCTGTGTCTGTTGGTTTATACTCATCTGTTGAGGCTTCTTCGTTGATCTGCAAAGATCCTAGTCATTCTGACAATGCCTCTATCTCGTTTGTTCTTCTTGAACTTGTTTTGGCTTCTCGTAGTTTACTCTACACGTGTTTTGTTTCCCAACAGGTAATGCTGTCTTGTTTCATTCATAGGTTCATCTTCTTGCACCTCTCTTGCAAGGTGAGCTCGTTGATGCTTTACCAAATGTAACGACCTTAAGCTTGAGCTCAGGTTACAACTAAGGCAAAGACTTGAGGAAGTATAAGGGAAATGATATAAATGGTAAAGCGTAAGGATACAGGTATGTATCTGTGCTATATATACAATTAGTCCATGAAGCCATAAGGAATACATGAGATTGAATATATGAGAAAGATGTGAGGAAACAATGAGGACTAGGCCAGATTGTAGCACCTACTATATGAGGCACTGACTGAGACATCTATGGTGCAGCCAATCATATTGTCATACCCTTTACCTATGTCCATACTTTCTCCAGGAGGTGTTGATCATAACACTTTGCTCTTGATATTAACATAGCTATCACTTTTTTCTTGTATTTTTCTAAACTTTTATAAAAACCATATTTAGAATTGAGTCTCTATCTTCCTCCTATATATATTATGAACTTAGGTTCTTAGGGTTGGATAAAAGAACAACTCTTGTATACAAGTAACACAAGAGAACTCGATAAAGAGCTCTTTTACAAAATAGTCTATCTTATATACTCTTACAGATGGTTTGTGCTAGCTACTGTGCACCCTACCCTAAATGACCATATATAGAACATGAGGCCAACATATGGTGTCCATGTTGTATAATATCATTTTGTTCCAGAATCTTCTACTTCCTTCTCTCAAGTTCTGTGATCAATGTTGTAACCACATCATCAGATGTGACTGATGTGACTGATCACTTCTAACTCTAACTCCAGAGTTCTAAAAATAGAAAAGGTGAAAATAAATCAAAATAAAATAAAAATGAGAAAGAAAATAAAAAGAAAACAAAGTCCACTTTTTACAATCTTGACAATATATGTAATAGTTTAAGTATATCTTTGTATAGAAAAATTTTAATACTTTCTTAAACCACTGTAAATAAAATCATGCCATTGAACCAATTCCCACTATAGAGCCTAAGTTATCAAAGATATATTCTCTATCCTCTATAAAGTAGTCCAAGTTGGATATATTTATTACAAAAAACCTTTGTACTGAATAAATATGACTCTTGAAGTTACCTATCTATACTAGTGTTTTTTTTATCAAGAAAAAAGTTCCTATGCCTAATATAAGACTACTAGAACCTAAATACACCCACCATTAAGAATAAATATCTACTACTACTAATCTCTAAGTTTATTACAATTCAAACCTCAAAGTGTTAAGATAAGAAAAGAAACCTTGTATTAGGTCAATACAAAAGAATTCAATAAAGTTCCTAGTACAAACTTGTCTATCTTATATATGCTAGACTACTGGTCTGTACTACACTACTATTAGCTTATACTAAAGAGCTATATATAAAATATATTATATAGTATCATTCCTTTCTAGAACTTTCTATTATGTTTTATCATGACATATGATCATGTGACTTGTGACAGCTACTTGTGACATCATTGTCATAGTATACTTAAACTCTAATATTCTATTTTGATTTTCTTTTCTTTTCTTTTTATCTATTTTTCTTAATTTAATTTTTCTTTTATTTTCTTTTATTTTCTTTTTATTTTTGGACAATGAAGAGGCATGTGACTATAATCACATGACACATCACATAACATAATGTCATAAGTCTAAAATTTGGAAAAAGAGGTTGAAAGAATGATATTAAAGTATATATATTAATAGTATATTCACCTCATAGTATATATATTGTATATTCATAAATGATATATATATCACAAAATGAACTACTCACTTATTTGTGATATCTGAACCTTGGGTGCACTCTTAGAGGTCTAGGAATGATTCAGAAGTTTAATAATGATGACAATAATGATTAAGATCAATACAGATAATAAAGAATAAAGATTGATGTAAATTGATATTGTTAAGTCTAAGGTCTAGCCCTTAGACATAAAAGTATATATACAAAATAATGATGGTCTGTGTGTAAGCTATTGCCATCACATGATCAAAACTTGTACCTGATGGGAGCTGTCATTTGTCATAGCAGCTATCAGGCTAATTTTAGAAGATAACTAATTATATTACTATATTGATATCTTATAGCAATAAGTATTGGTAGAGATATTAATATAGTAACATAATTAGTTATCTTCTAAAATTAGCCTGATAGCTGCTATGACAGATGACAGCTCCCATCAGGTACAAGTTTTGATCATGTGATGGCAACAGCTTACACACAGACCATCATTATCTTGTATATATATTTCTGTGTCTAAGAGCTAGACTTTAGACTTAACAACATCAGTTATTCTTATTAATACTTTCCATTATCTATCATCATCACATCCTTATACTGAATCACTGGAACACTATTCAGTTCAAATATCACAACCAGTAAGTATCTTATTTGTGATATAGTCTGTGTTTTACAATTTTAACTTATTCTAAATAACTATACATTTGTCTTAAGGTCAGAAACTATGTTATCTTGGAGAACTCAGTTAAAATAGATTCTGTTAAAATAGCCAGAGTTTGTAATTGGTCTATACTAACTACTTGTATGAAGTTATAGATAATAGTATATAGATTTAGAACCTGTACAGCAAGCAGCCTTCAAGATACTGAAGAATCTTATAACTACAGCTCTAATTCAGACATCTCTTTTCTCTTTTGTATTGAAGCTGATAACTCTGACTTTGCAACAGATGCCATACTCTCTTAGGCCTCAAAAAAAAATAGTAAGTAGTACCTAATTGCCTTCCTTAGCAAGTTTTTCTCTCTAGTGAAATATAACTACAAAATACATAACAAGAAAATATTTTGTAATTATCTATACACTAGAAAAATAGCATCACTTTCTAAAGAAAGCTATAACTCCAGTCAAAATCTAAATAAACTATAAGAATCTTGAGTACTTCATAACTACTAAAAAGCTTAACTAAAGACAGGCACAATAGTTCTTGTACCTAGTATGGTTTGACTTTGTATTGTATTATCATTCTAAAAGATCTATAAGAAAGCCTAATATACTTTCATAGTAAGTCAACTATAGTACTGGATTCCAAGATATGATGCTGCTAAAGCTAAAGTTCCTTATAGTCTAAGTATTGAAAGGGGTAGCAATAGAAGATAAAGAAAAGAAGCTTCTAAAGAATATTAGATATATAAATTGGTTTGATAAACAAAAAAAATCTGTGGCAAAGACTATGTGAAGAACTCTAACAATCTACAGTGAATGTTATAATTAATATCTTATGTCTTCAAGATAGTTTTCTCATAGATAACAGATGTTAGGATATAACTCAATGATCAGCTACACTGTGCACTAGCAACATGTATAATCAGTCAGTGCCTCATATAGTAGTCAAGACTTTATCATGTTTTCCTTACTGTTTCCTTATTTTCTATATATGTATTATATATGGTCTTTAGGTATATATAGCTATAGATACTATCTTATATCTTTACACTTTACTAATTGACTCAATCTCTCATTCTTACTTAATCCTTTGCCTAAGTTACAACCTGAGCCAAGCTAAGATCATAACAGTGAAGTTGTTATGCTTTTTGGAGTAATCTAAGAATAAAGATTTGCTATTGTTTTACAGTAATATTTATATTCTAAATACCATGGATGTTATAAGACGAGAGTGTGGACAGACTTTGGCTAGGGTTAGGGTTAGCTGGACATATATAAGTATTATAATTATTAGTCTACAACAGATGGAGAGCACGTGACCTGGAAGTCATGTAATAGAAGCTAGAGTAGTCTAGAGCAGTCTGGAAGGACTTAGAGTCTAGAAGAATCGGGAAGAGTCTAGAAGGAGTTAGGGTTAGGGATGACGTCAAGAGACATGGGTTCCTCATGGTGTACATATGATGTGCACATGTATAGTGGAGATTAAAGGTATGACATCAGGGCACATGTAGAAAGCATGGTGGCCTTAAGGAAAACACATGTGGATGAGTAATAGGACATAAGGTAGAAGCATGGTAGATGGACATGAGGTAAACACATTGTTATAGCATGGACCACATGTAATTAGTATATATAGAGGAGCAATGCAGCAAGGGCTCCTTGTTGAGTTCTCTTGTAATTCCCCCATTCGTTACTTGAT
>Ga0157364_1002012_pt1 | contig 18316 bp, 12 predicted proteins | sample AttsexASBM2_FD_111476 | JGI IMG/M metagenome (GOLD analysis project Ga0157364, IMG submission 111476) | Fungus gardens microbial communities from leaf cutter ant in Ribeirão Preto, State of São Paulo, Brazil - Atta sexdens ASBM2 | ecosystem: Host-associated > Fungi > Mycelium > Unclassified ...
CAACATCTCCCCATTATATCGAGTCACTCAACGGCCATTGAAGGCGCATTAAATTCCGTGATAAATGATTACAATGGCGCGCCTGTATGCGAGAAATGGAAACGCGATTGTCGGGTTAAAAATACGAACAGAGAATGCGGGTTCATCGAGGAGAAGGATCGACGTTTAAACATGCTATGAAATAATGCAAGAAAGATACAGCGCCCCTGAGTATGAAATATGAAAGTGGATATTCTCTGTCGTTCACCGTGAATTTGCATAATGCATACGTTTAAGTAATATAACGAGAACGAAGCACCTCTAATCATGCAGCGCACATTGGGGAGCAAGCAACGCGAGAAATTATGGTTGCAATTGTTAGATTACGGCAAAATCCCGGCGAGAGTCTCTCTCTAAGCACGCCGGTATGTTTCATGTTGTACTATACATCTGTCGGCGTTGCATTATTCAGACGAAATAACATTTAAAGAGCATAATTAAATTGGATTCAGGAATTGTGTGTTACTGCGTATATTCGTATAATTTCGAGATGGAAAGAAAAGAATTTTTCTGAAAAGAAATTCAAATTATAAAAAAATTTAAATAATATTATTTCTTTAATTTCCAAAATATTTTTTCAACAAATTTAAATAAAAATTTTATTAAAATCTATCTAAATATATAGATAAAATAAATTTATCTATCTATGTATCTACAGAATAATTTACAAAATGTTTAATCGATTGTATCTAAAAATAATCAGCCGTTTCTATAAATATCTTGTTTATCGCTCGGAAAAACTTGATTTCAAATCAAAGGGTAAATAATATAGAAAAGCGGAAGATAAGAAGCAATGAAGAAAAATAAAAGTACTATACAAATACAATTTCAAAGAATTTTCTTCGTATCGGATTTCTTCTAGATAAAGCGTGAAATTCCAACGATAATAATCCAACGATAATAAAAAGGAAATCGCCGTATGAAAATTTCAACGAACTTATAGATTGTCATCAAAATAATGACAATTAGCAAAAGGCGATTGTTCACAGCATCATTGTAGAGAAACAATGTACATCTTCACCGAATAGATTTATCCTTCTTTTTGTCTATTCTCGCGTGCAACTCCCACTTTCCTCCACCTCTTCCTCTTTCTCTTTTCGCACGCGTCGTTCTTTATCCCTTTGTTACACCTTTGTCCCTATTGAAGGAACGCTTCCCCTTTCTCTTGTTACACCTCATCTATCTCTTTTTCTCTTCATTTATTCGGTCACTATTATTTTACTCTCTCTCTCTCTCTCTCTCTCTCTCTCTCTCTCTCTCTCTCTCTCTCTTTCTCCTTTTTCTTACATCATCATCGTCTAAATAAAGTGTAATCTGAATATTCTTATTTATTGTGTCTCTAGTCACATCATTCTTCTAGAAAAAATTAATTAATATATTTTTTCTCATTTATTAAAAGAATTATTTTATGCTCTTTCTTAGCGACAACAGAAAATTCTTATTGTTAGAGTTTCTTTATTAGGGTGACCAGATCTAACTTAAGTAAACTTTTTCATTAACGATAGATTACGAGTCAGATAGATTACAGCTAAATATTACTCAATATTTTATTAAGATTAATCGAAAAACATACAACGTTTTCAACGCACTTTATATTGAGTTACATAATTATTTGCTCGACAAAAATTCTAAGTAAAATTAATCCTCGGACATCCAGCTTAAAAAAGAGTACGAAAAAGTGTTTGGGAAAAACCGGACTTCTAGTCCTCTATTCTTCATATGCAATGGAATACATTTCTAGACAAATTGTGAAGATTAGATTTAACTGCTTCCGCTACGAAATATTTTGATCGCTTCAACGGAAAACTCTAATTGTCGTACAAGTAAATAAATACAATTACATAACTCGCTTTTTTGTTTTCTACTATTTGTTCTGCTATTTTTGTAGAGTTGAACATTTTGATCGAATCACACAAATTAATTTTACTCAATTAGAGTTTTTGTCGAGCAAACAATTATGTAACTCAGTATAAAGTGCGCTGAAAACGTTGTATGTATGCTTGTTTGTCGCTACGATTAATCTTAATAAGATATTGAGTAATATTTAGCTGTAATCTGTCTGACTCGTAATCTATCATTAATGAAAAAGTTATATATATATATATATATATATATATATATATATATATATAAACGATCTTATTTCTAATCTTATTATTGAAAAATTTATTTGTAAGTATATTTTTTCTTAATTTACACAATTTACAATTTATGTAGTAGTACATTAGATATACTTCTAAAGAAAATCGAACAACTTCGATTCCGTGTCAATTTTAAGAGAAATAGAACTCAAGAAAAAAGTAGAACTTTAAAATTTTGAAAATAATTGAAGTAACAAATATAACAAATAAGACGAATAATTGCACAAATATATAGAAATAAATATAAATAAAATAAATGTATTTCCTCTCTGCAAAAAGGTTATGCATAGAAATAATATTTTAAAATGTTTTTTGATATTTATTTATTTATTCATTAAAAACCGAGGTTTTTATTTATTTATGATATAAATTGCGAAATAGATCTATATATATGATATGTCTAGTAAAATTGATATTAATGTTTTCATGATATTTGTGAACTTTAAACTTCCGTCAGTTAGTTGCTTAATGATATCCGTTATTTCTTCACACATTATTTACTCAATAGTTTGTTTTTTAATCGAAAATGTAAGTTGATATGAATATTATATCAATTACTAATAAAACGTACCAATTGGTTCTTAATGGAATCAATCTATTTAGTTAAATTATACACATTATCAACATTCTGTAAAAAAATAAATTTTTGCGCGTACTTAGTCAACTTTATTTGTATATCTGTCGTGTCTTGTTTGTGCTTCATGCATAATTTTACCGTCAATGTTGTTTTCCCGAATGTAAAAACGAGATAAAGTAAAGATTAGAGATAAAGACCAGTGCGCAACATTAACAAATATCAATATTAGTTACTTATTGATTATTCTTCGTAATATCTAATGTAAAATTAATGTGTTTAATTATGTTACGTTATAATAAAATAAATGTCATCTAAATATTCGAAAATTGTTTCATATTGAATACATACATATTTATATTTAAAGCTGAGCATAATGATAAATGTAATAAATGACTCTTTTGTATAACTTAAAATTCATCCAAATTGAAAAATTCGTCGAACTAAAAAGAGCATAACGTAAATGTCAAATTACTACAAATACTACCTTGATTGATACGTTACCTTTTATAACTCCCGTTTAAAAAGTCATTTCAGTTTAGTTCGAATCAATTTAAATGTTAAAGGGTAAAACTAGTGGCACTCATTAAACTGCAGGTCCGCGGGCACCGCACTCTCTATCGAACAAAAATGAGAGTTCCATGGTCCAGGGTCAAGAAAGTCACGATTAACACGTTATCAATGTTCGACCCTAGCATCGAGTTCATTCGATGCATAAATATATTTTTATCGACGTAATCTGTACGTCAAGCATAATAGATTGTGGCCCATCTTTTTTTCCGCTTGAGTTCGAATTCCAATAAAAAATTGTTGGAATCTCAAAATTAAAGTAATGTTAGGTTAATATTAAAAAAATATTATTTTTTTGTTTTTGTATATGTGTTTTATAATTCCTTTTGTTATATTTTTCTGCAAACACATTTCTGATTAGTGTAAAAAAAAAAGAAATAATTAACGTTTCCCATTCCTTCTATCATACAGGTCGTGTCATTTTAAAATAAAATTAATATAAATGATATTTATACTTTGTTAGATAATTATACTTTTAAAATTGTTACTAAAAATTGACACATAATTTTCTTTTTATTATAGATAAGTGTACAGTCGGCTGCCATGGAAGTAAGTATATTATTAAAAGTTATGAAAAAATCTATCATAATTATTTTTAAAAAATCTCATTGAATAAATTTGATTTTTCTTCAGTGCACGGAGGTAAAGGCTATCAAGAAGGACACACATACATATACGATTTAGAAGGAACGTCTGTAACATCGGTCCCCGATGCTCAAGGTGACGCTACTTTGAAGTTGAAAGGTACTGTTGAATTGTCAGTGAAACCTGACTGCATTCGACAGATCCGATTGAAGGGCGTACAAATTAATGGAGCCGTAAGTATTTTTTTATTTGTTCCTTACGTCACGTATTCTTAAAATATGTATGCTTTACAGAAATCTAATATTGACCAATTTATTATTAAAAGAAAATAATTAATTACTTACAGTATTAAAAGCATTGAACAACACGTTTTTAATACTTAAAATATGTAATTAATTTTACGGACTTTTAGTATTAAATTAGCCAGTTAAGTTTCTTTAAGAATAAACATTGCAAAAAATAAATATACAAGGAAAGAATTACAATAGAAATTAAAATAATGTAGAAATATATGAGATCCGAAGATGTGATTTCGACTTTTTTTAGAAATATGAAAGAAAACTTTTAATTCCGCTTAATAATCTCCCTTAAATAATAAAAATTTTTAATTGATTGCTCTCAATGAAAATTAATCTATGATAGTTTATATGATTCGTGTTCAATTATATAAAATTTACTATCATCTATAAACATTAAATTATTATACTCTAGTTTCATGATATAAAATTTCACATTCGTATTTTTTTCATATAAATCACGAACATAACAGATAAAGTTTGTTTTACATATTGCGATACAATGAAAGGAGTGTAAGCGTGTAAAAATATATGTATGTTACTTTATAGCCAATATCGCTGCCAGATGTTGAAAAACATGCGTTACAATTCAACTATCACGACGGCCATATCGATACAGAGGTTTGTACCGAAGTCGGTGACTCACAAGCGTCTCTCAACATCAAGAGAGCGGTCACTTCCTTGTTCCAATCAGCTATCATACAAGAATCTGGCTCTACAACTCATCATGAGGTATATCTTGAGATTTATTCATGAAACTCTAGTATAGAATTATGCCAATGTAACAAAATTATTTGCTATATTTAGATCGACGTGCTCGGCGGCTGTCCGACTGATTTCTCTTTCCACAAAGACGGTGACTCATTGGTCATTCATAAGGAGAGGGATCTGCTTCGTTGTTCTCATCGTGAGAGTATTAGGATTGGTCCTGTGTCTGCAATCTACGAATCTCAGAAATCTGACACTCAATCGACTCCGTTGTTGTCATCACATCAAAAGATTGAGCAACGTTTCAAGCGAGGTATCCTGAACAAAGCGACCTCGGTCGAAACATACAAGTTGAAACCCTGGAATAACGGAGACATTGGCGCTAAGACGATCGTACAAACCACTCTGACACTTAAAGGTGAGAAGGGTGATAGTCCGAACGCCCCAGTTTCCGAGCCGAAATCCCTGATCTTCGAAGCGCCACATCCTGTCGTCAAATCGTCAGCCGACAACATCGCCGCGGCCTTGAAGGCAGCAAGCGCCGAAGAGCACGACAGCGTAAAGCATGATGCGGCGGAAAAATTTGCACAGTTCGTCAAAGTTCTTCGCCTTAGCAGCAAGAACGACATTTTCGCGATTTATCAGAAAGTGAAAAACGGTAACGGTTTCGATAAGGTCCTGGACAAGAAAATCTTTCTGGACGGTCTCTTTCGTACTGGAAGCGGCGAAGCCGCAGAGGTGGTCGTAGACTTATTAAAGAGTCATGAACTTACTGGCGTCCAAACTCTCATGTTCTACGCGAGTCTCGCTCTTGTCGATCATGTGAACCTACCGTCAGTAACTGCCATTACTTCTCTTCTTGATCAGCCAAACTTACCGCGTCTTGGTTATCTTGGAATCGGTCAGGTAATCGGTAGACACTGCCAGGAGCACAATTGCGAGAACGTAGCTGAAGTCAAGCAAGCCATTCACAAGATTCGTGAGAAAGTCGGCAATGGGAAAGCAAAGACCAGAGAACAGGAAAATCTTATAGTTTCGGCTTTAAAGGCGCTGGGTAATACTCAATATCTCGATGATGATACTCTACAGAAATTGGCTAGCATTGCTGAAGACAAGAACGTCCGCAATCGAGTCAGAGTTACCGCGATTGAAAGTTTGCCTACTCGCTGCTCCATGAAATGGAAAAATATTCTTCTGAAGGTCTTGGCTGATCATGAGGAGGACAGTGAGATCAGAATTAAATCTTATCTATCGTTGGTCGCCTGCCCCTGTCAGCACGTCGTTAGCGGACTCAAGGAGACTTTAGATAAGGAAACCGTCAATCAGGTTGGATCGTTTATCCAAAGTCATTTGCGTAATCTACGAGCATCTGCTGATCCGACTAAAGCCGAGGCGAAGAGACATCTGAGTCAGATCAAACCGCGAACCAAATTTCCAGAGGACTTCCGCAAATTTTCCTTCAACACTGAAATGTCATATAATTTAGGTGGTATTGGAAACACAGTGCAGAGCGATGTTATCTTCAGCCAAAATAGCTTCGTGCCACGCTCTATCAATATAAACTTGACCACTGAGATATTCGCAAAATCCATTAACTATCTTGAGCTCAATACGCGTGTCGAGAATCTTGATAGATTGATCGAACATTACTTTGGACCCAAGGGCCGTTTGACGGACAATGAAGTAGACAAATTAGTGGACAAAGGAGTAGACAATGTAGAGAGCATCGTTAAATACATCAAAGAAAAAGTCAGCAAATTACGTGGCAAGCGTGAAGTTAAACAAGGAGAACTTGACAAATTCGCAAAGGATGTGAAATTAAGGAATAACGAAATAGATGAACAGTTTGACTTCGACCTGTCCGTTAAGCTGTTCGGTGTCGAACTAGCCTATCTAACTTACGACGGTAATCCCGCGCAATTAACACCAGAATACATCATTGACAAGATATTCGACAACTTTGAAAATGGAATCAACAAGATAAAGAAATTTGATCACAATCTGCAGAGTCACATGCAGTTCTTCGATTTAGAGGTTATCTATCCGACAAATCTAGGTACAGCTCTCTCTCTCGACATGATCGGTACCAGTGTAGTTCACATAAAAACACACGGCAAAATAGATATTCCGGCTATCATAAAGAACCCGGATAACGCTGAGATACACTTTGGCTTAGCGCCCAGTGCCTCCATTCGTGTTTCTGCTAACATGGTCGTTAAAGGATTCGATGTAGAATCGGGTATGAAATTCGTCAGTACATTGCATACTGACACGGCGATCGATTTGACGGTGAAATTATTGAATGGCAAAGGTATCGATATAATGGTTGGCACACCGAAGAAAAAAGAGGAAATAATTAGTGTTAATAGCGAAATCTTGCTGAGTTCTGGGAATACTTACAAAGCTGCAAAATTCGGCAAGGGTAAATTATATAAAGATTGCTTTGAACAGTTGTCCAGTATTCTGGGTATAACAGTTTGCGGTCACATAGAATTCCCTTACGATGGTATCGAGTCGACGCAAAAAAGAGCACTCTTCCCTCTGAATGGTCCTTCAAAATTCAGCATTACTACTGAGAACACCGACCTATCCAGTGTTCATCTCAAAATCTATCATGACAAATCACTCAAGTCTAGATCATTTGAGATTCTGCTAGAAACGCCAAACAGTAAAACAAACAGACGTGTGTCTTTAATTGGTGAAGCTGCTCTCGAGCCCAACAAACACGCTAAACTATCTTTCGATTCTCCCTTCAAGAAAGCATCTGTTGAAGCAGTAATAAAAGAAGAACCTCAAGAGCGTTCACTCATAGTTACCGTGCACAATGATAATCAGGAGTATTACGGTCGCGTCGGTCTCTTAGCCAATGGTGCAAAATACAAGCCCATCTTGGAGTATAAAATACCAGAACATATCGAGAAGTTAGCGAATACCAAGTCCGGGCTGAAATCGTCTCGCAGCGGTCAGCAATATGAGGTGCAAGGTACTGTAGAAATGGTCGATCAGGATGGCGGTAAAAAATACATATTCGACAATGTAGCCCTCGTTGCGGGTGGTCAGAAGTTTGTCGGTCTCGACGGTTACGTTCAATCTGCAGAAAACACCGCAGGTTTAGACATGAAAGTGAATTACGGCGAAGAATCCGTCGCTCTCAAGTTGCAAGGGAAGAAAAAAGAAAATCGTTACTATTCGATCAGCGCTTCGGCATTGTCATCGAAAGATCCCAATATTGGATTTAACATCCAGTCCGAACTTGAAAAGGATGTGTACGAGTACAAATACAACCTGATCTTCATTCACGGTCCAGATCAGAACTCCAAAACAAATCGTTTCAGTCTCGAACATCATGCTATCGCCAAACCAAATAAAGACGGGCAAAACTTCGTCGTGGGTAGCTCTACCAAGATTTCGTATCCAGCTACGAAGTTAAAGTTGGAGCTCGCAGGCAAGGCTAAACCTAATTCTCTCGAGGGTGAGATTCAAATTGGTTATGAAACATTCAAGTTTGGCTCAAAGCTGTGCGCTGAACAAAATAAAGTCAAAGCAGGCGACTATGAGATCGAATTCGAAGGCGAGCTCTTACAGAACAGTATCAAATTGGAGTCCAAGCGTACGATTGTTGATGCACATAAGAGCAAATACAAGAACAAGCTCGAGCTTGTACCGGGAGGTAAATATGAGGCCGATGCATTGGTTACATACAATCACGATAAGAATAACAAAAACTTAAACTTTGAGTTGGATAGCGACTTGAAGCTGGACGACAAAAAAGTTAAAGTTTTTGGCAGTTTGAATGTCGAGCGTCCCAATATTGAGTCGCAAGCGTATGTCACTGTCAGTGACGTCAAGTACGTCGATTTCCTACTAAAGCTGCAGCAAGGCGCGAATCCTCAAGGCAGTTTGACCTTGAACGTGAAGAGTTACCTGAACGTCGCGGGGCAGATATCGATGCAGAACGGCAAAGGTAATGCGCAGCTCAACATTAATTTCCCAAAGATCAATCGGAAGATCAAGGGAACCGGCGACTTGACGGTGAGCGGCACGCAACACAATGGCAACTTTGAGCTTCTACTCGATGCGGAGAAGGATCCGAAAAAACGTATCAAACTATCCACCGCAAATGACATAAAGAAAAATGCTATAGATACAAAGAACGTGATCGAGATAATAAACCATAAGTTTGAACTGAACGGCAAGGGTAAGTTAGATGGCACCATACATGAGGGCGAGCTGACCGTCGGAACAGACGTTACATTACCATGCGGTCGTTACTTAGTTGCTAATTTCAAACGTACATCTAAGAAGAATGAAAACCAAAAATATACCATACACATGAATGGTCAGTTAGAAGACCATGAATCTAAAGGCGGAAAATCGCGAAAACTCACATATGTTGATGACGTTACCGACTTTGATGAGAAAACGTACACATTCCTAAAGAACATACAATTGAAGGCTGTCGATTTGAATGGTGACAATGGGCAATTAGATTTAGGCCTAAAAAAACTTGTCGATACCAATGGCCACAAGAAAATCGAGGGGATCAACTTAAATCTGTCAGGATCGCGTATGTCACGACCGTTCAATCTGCAATACGAATCTACCGAGGACGATAATGGCAAACTGTCCTACAAAGGGTCTTCTTCCTGTGGCAAAGACTTCCAACTGAAGGTAAGCGCAATAACTTTTTTGATACCTCTCCTGTCATGGATATAGGCGTAACAAGCATCTATAAAACTAGATGTGTAAATTTGCATTATTGTTCGCAGAGTTCCGGAAACTACTTTCCCGGCAATGACATTGACAAGCCCTGCACGATCAAAGGTAACGTGGAATTGATATTGCCGTCAGAAAAATTACGTAACATCAAGTTCGACTACTCGCACGATCTACTGGTCCAACTTGAACCGGCCGGTATCGTTAGTCTGAAAGAATCGACGACGCTCACTTATAATGACGATAAATCTATCAAGCTCGATGGAGCTTTCAAGAGCTCTGGAATCTATGACTACGAACATTCTTATGAGAGCGACTTGCAATTCGATCTGACTATTCTCAAGATACCGCCTATTTCTCTCAAGGATCATTTTACGTACGAACCTAATGATAACAAGGCAACTCTTACCACCAACACAATCGTCAAGTATGATCAGAAGGAGATAACTTTCGCGCTCAATCCCGTCATATACAATCGAGATTTAACGCACATCGATGTAAAGGCCAAGGCCACCACCCCATACGAGAAGCTGCACAGTATCGACCTTGAACTCAAGCACGAGGTACCGTTTTTACAATGCTTTTAATTATTCTTCATATGTAATAACTTTTTACTTAAGATTTAAACTAAGATCCTTTCCGTCTCACTGATTACGATTCGCTAACTGAATTATGTGCAAATCTCTCGGGATTATTCCGGTCAGATATTGCTCCCTTGTGCTTCTCCACATTGCGTCATTTATAATAGTTTACCGCTGGCAACGTAAGCAGCGTGGTGTTTAAAGCAAAATAAAATTTACGGCACTCGCTAAGATTGCCGCAGGATGACACTAACTATCTATCATTCGTATTTAATTTTTTTTTCTTTGAAGAGAGAAAAGGATGGACAACTAAGAAAAACTGATGCAGCCTTGACTTTGGACAACACAAAATACACGCTTAAGAGCGAAATTCAAAGCGGCAACATCTCTCCGATGATACACATAATTAGCACTTCTCCAGCGGGAAAAACAGAATTACTCTCGAAATTCAATAAAATTGGTGAACATGAATATACAGGTAATTTTCATTGAATTCAAGCAAAACAATATTAAATTATCTGTTTTTTACTTTTTCTACTGCAAAATATAATATATATTTATTGTTACATTTTTATTTAGACAAGTAACATTGTTCGCCTTACATTCTTCTAAATGTTACACGAGCTAAATAAATTTGTTTTCAGGCGAATGGAAGGTCGAGACGCCGAAAGGCTTTGCCATTGCCGACGCGCACGTCAATCTGAATGGCATCGACAATTTCATGATTAACATTAATTTGGACAGCGACAAGCTCAAGCATCGTAAGATTCACGCCGAAATCGCTAACAAACCTACCGCCAAGACCGGCAGGCGAATAATCATCACTGTCACTAGCGATGGCAAAAACATTGTAACCGGAAGGTACGCTGCTGCTTTCGTATACAGAAACCGTGCCGAACTCATGCAACAATTCGAAACAATGATCCTTCGTCGTATTTTAAAGCTTGTAATGGAATTAATGATAATCTGAATGAGAAAATAATTTATACACGGAAAGAATGATTTTGCTGAAATACCTAAAAAGAATATTGTCATCAAAATAATTATATAAAAAATTCAGCAATGTTGTAAAAAATTTTTATATTCCAGTAATCAACTTGAATGTCCTCTAATTATTTTAATAATCTAATAAAATTATTTCCAGATCTGTATTTTCTTAAAATTTTATGGACGCAAAATCGTTTTTTCTATGTACGAGCGCGTGAAGACGAGATTGCATTTGAAACACAGGAAATCTACAATTCGCTTTCTTAAACAATCCTGACTCCTATTTAGCGATCCTGTCGCTTCTGCTAAGATCGATATTCTTGCTAATTTTAAACGATGTTTTCTGACAGCGATATGGACATCTCTTGCGCGTAAGATCGATCGCCTACGTGGTGACAAAACAAAGAATAGAAGATGTCTGCAAGTAATTAACGAAAGGCCGCGAGGTCGTTTTTAAAGGAGATCAGAGATACAACAGAAATCGTATCTCCGTTCACCCCGCTATGTAATTTCATCGATTCACTCGCTAAAATTAATTCAAGTGGTTTCCGAGAATACATTCCAACTGCCGCAGTCCTTTTTATTCGTGTCCCATCGAAATCATCTCGATCGAATCGTAAAACGTAAAAAGGGGTTAAGCGGTTTAGCCGAAAATGTAGAATATCGATCGCGTGGCGTTATAAAAAGTATTACAAACATTTATTTTCATCATCTAATAAAAATATCTGTATATTATTCGAATAAAAGAATGATAAAAACGGGATTATTAATTTTGACGCCGGATATTTAGTCCTTAGAACATTCAGAAATACCTGTAGCTGTTTATTCTTTCTCTAAACACAATTTTACAAAGAAAATTGAGGAGAAATTGAAATTTAGAATAAAACAACGTAAAGGGATAATATAATGCGTGACAAAGAGGAAAATGAATGTATTTAAAATACGTGATTTATTCGCAGCACAAACTACAAGAAACGCGACGAGGCCGGTAAAATCACCATCGAAGGAAACGGCAATCTTAAGATAGGCGAGGACACGAAGAGCTCCTCCTTCAAGTATACTCGCCAGCAATTGACTCGCGAGAAGGATGGCGAATCCGGCATGGTAATCGTCCTGAACGCTAAGTTCGATCCGGTAGCTATCGTGGGCGAGCTGAAGCTTTCGAACAAGGAGATCCTCGTTTTCAACAGCTACTGCGAGTTGAGCAAGGATTGCGCTCATTTCAAGCTTCAATCGAGCTACGACGCCGACAGTAAGTCACAAATTTCGTGTTAAGTTATTTTCCTTGAAAAAAAGATTGCAATCATCGTAAGAGAGACAGCTTACGTATATATATATATATGATCTTTTAAACGATGTTTATCAAATAAGATTGGATTTAGACTGTATATAATCGAATATTTAAATTTTAATATTATATCGAATATTTAATTTATTTTTACATTTGTTCTCATAGAATCACATTCTGCAATATCTCTCCTTTTTCTCAAGTATTCTTTTCCGTTATTTATTTTCTCGTTAACGGTCTGAAATTGAAAAACAGAAAGCTATTGAAAATTTATAATCCATGAAATAAAACAACAATGTGTTGCTATTATAATAATGCTATTATAATAATACTATTATAATAATACTATTACAATAACGTTATTATAAGCATATGTAATATATTAATAATTTATTATTAGCGTGTGCTCCCGTTTAATCTCGATGAAACGAAAATTACAGCATGAGTTCAACAATATACCGTAATAAAAAAGCCTTTCATAAATAAAGAACGGTAGATATTTCCACAGGCGCTCCTGTAGAAATACGTTACCTCGATGATAGGCTACCTCGCTTTGCGTGCTGGGCCGGCCCTTTATTAAGACATGCTTCGTCGCAACGGGTTTGAATTCGTAAAAATACAAAAGAAAATACACGGGGATCGTATATGATAATAATAAACCCTCGCAAGCCGCACAAAAGATACTGAATTGTATCGTTCCCTCGTGACGTCTCTCAGGAAATCATCTTTATCACGGCTTTCATTTGTACATGCAGATCCACCTCCTTTTGAATAATTAGAGAAACTTTCGGTCCGACAGTGGACTATCTATCGACAACGCATGGAAGCATCTTATCGCCCTCGTCATCGTCTATCGCATGCATATTACGCAGGAGTGCGCAACACGTCGCAATCCCTATGTATACATACGCACACGTATGTACGATAGAATTTCGCAGAAGATACATGTTGTGTATTACTACCCCTTATTCGCAGGGCCTAAAGCGGATCTCGGTCGATAGACGTTCTATTCTCGCGTGATCTGCGCCTAATTCGTGCCTCGCCTTAGTTATTAATAGAGCTCTGGAATTGCATCTCTATGCGCGACGACGATGTTGCGGTTAGTGGTGGTGGTGGTGGTGGTGGTGGTGGTGGTGGTGGTGAACGATTGCAAGCGACAGCGACGTGCCGCCGCATTAACTCGAGTGCACAATTCATGCTTTTTTTTTTACTTTCTTTCCTTTCTCTCTTTTTTTCTGTCCTTCTCCCTTTCCTCCTTGATGAGATCGTGTCGCAAAGATCGCGATGCGAGAAGACAGGCGTGACTATTGCGGATGGTGGCGGGTGGTAGCGGAGTTATACATGGAGCAATACATAAGGAAAAAAAAAAGAAGTTGCTCGACGATGCGGAATGACGTCACGCCGCAAGGGCGTGTGCTCCGCTGACGTACACGCGTCTTAATCCTTTCTAGTACTGCGATGACGTGTAGCGCGATAAAGTTTACTTCGTTTTATTTTTTTTTTTCCCACCCTTACCTCTCCCTCCCTCGGGATCAATTTGATAGCTGTGGCCTATCGGGCCTCGAGAGTTTACGGAAATAAAATTTCCGCGATTAACATCGATCGAGGCTACCTGCATGTAAATGGGGCAATAAAACGAGTTTCTAATGAGAAATTAATACATTATGATCCTTTTACGATATAGTCCGATTATACTTTATAAAAAATATTTGTTCAAATATATGTTTGTTTAATTTTATCACAATTGTTGCTTTTTATCTCTGATTGTGAAATGTCATGCGTTTACTCATTGGATTTTTCAATTTGTCTAATAATTTTAATTATTCTTCTCCAATCTTATTTGATAATAATTTTATAATTTGATATTTATTAAAAATTCTTATTAGTGTTAATTGTTGCAGCTTGATAAATGTCAAGAAAGTCAAATCGAAAATTAAAAACAAAGTTACTGAAATATCACACGTTCAATCATTGGATTCTTAATTAATTTGTCTAATGGTTTCGATTATTCAATTTTATTTGATAATAATTTTTTAATTTAGTATTTAATAAAAATTCTTATTAGTGTTAATTACAGTTTGGTAAATAAAAAAAAATAAAATTAAAGAAATGGATCAATGCATATTAAAAGTATTGTATGAGATAAGAATCATCTCAGAATGAAGGATTATTAAAGACATTCTTATCCATTACTTTTTAGTGTCGACCTTTCGCAGAATAATTCTCATAATTTATATTTTCGTTCATTTCACAGATAAGAATAATGTGGATCATGAATTAACAGTGGAAGTAGATCTGAAGAAATTCAATGTGCCGGTTGAATTTGGATTAAAAACGAACACCGTAGTTAAAGATTCCAAGCTTGATCACTCTGCCAACTTGTACTTACACTCTTCGAAGGACAACTCCCAGTATTCCTACAAAGTCTACGTTCATTCTAAAGAAAGCGGTAAAAAAACTCTATTTTTCTATTAATAATCTTTATTATAATAATTAATATAATAAATATCACAATTGCGCGCATGTTTTAGCTTCAAAATTAATCGTTAAGATAAAAATTAAAACTCGCCTGTTATCCTTTTTCATAGCTGTCATTCTGACTTTACCCAGTCGCGAGTTGGCTGTCATTGGCACATTTGACTTGCCGAAGACGAAACAAACCGGAGCATTTAAAGTCGATGTTTCCGTTTACTTGGACAGAAAGAACAAGCCTTCCGACAAAACTGGTCTAACCGCCAACGGCGATATTAATATCGAGAAGAATAGTGGATCTATCAGCGGAGAGGTCAAATTCATATATCCATCTCAGCCAAAGGTACGTCAGCGGATATATTTCCACAAAGAGATTTTTTTAATCTATACATAGAAATTACATTGAATGACGTCCGAGATTTTTAAATCTGTATGTAGAAATTACATTGAATGACATTCGATGTTAAACAAAAAATGAACTAAAAAAGCATTTCCAATTTGCTTCCAATTTCTACGCAAATAAGGTCAAAGCTTTCATATAATATAAAACTAGCGAGAAAGAAAGAGAGAGGGAGAGAGAATGCATCTCGACAAAGCTTTTATTGTCGATTTTCTTGCAATCTAGCGTTGAGTTTCATCGAGCTACTTGGCTATAAAAAAGGCAATATATAATGCAATATATAATGCATTCTCTGTCGATTTATGCCCGATTTATGTTCAGCTTGTTTTTTATTTTATCACATACTCATTATTTCGAGTCAGTCAATTGCCAGTTAGTTTGATATTTGATTTTTAAATCACTTCGAATGCGAATTTCTCTCAATCAGGATATGGCAGTGAAAGGTAAACTTCATTACGGCGGCGACCATCTGCTAGACGCAAACGTAGATATCGATGTCTTCGCCAAGAAAACGCAGAAAATCAATGTGGTGGCGAAATTAAATCGACAGAATCTTGACAAGGGTCACAACATCACCAGCGTAATTGAAGTGAACAGCCGTGGACAACAACTCAAAGTTGACTTGAAATCACATTTGGCGATCTCGGATTCTCAATTCGGTTTCGGCAGCATGTTATCATACACGGATGTACATCAGAAACCAAAGAGTCTAGGTGTTCTGTTCTCTGCGAATTACAACGAAGCGCATCTGCTTGTAACCTCGCCTAATAAGGAACTCCTTAAATTCGACACAAAATTGCAATTTAAAAAAAATCTGCAGAAGTTTGACTCGGAAATCGTGATTGTGGACAATAAACCTATTATAGTTAACTTCGAAGCGCATGATTTCAACAGTTTCACATATTCGGAATACCAGCAAGGTAAAGTTTATTTTAAATTATGTATTTTATCCTTGAGAAAAGGAGAATATATATTTATATATTTTTTGCTTTAATGACATATTGTTATATTAAATCCAGATATCGCTGTGAAATTGTTACTATATATATTTGCTTTTAATCATATATAATTATAAAAATGTATATATAATTATAAATTATGATCATATTTTATATCATAAATCTATATGAATTGATCTTTCGGTGTTTTTCAGACAATCCCAACACGAAGCTTATCATCGAAGGACGTGTTGTGCTTGGACAACTGGCTGAAATTCATGCTGACGCTTTCAAAGCTGGAGAGAAGAAGAATTTGTTCCATGGTTTGATCCACCTTGATGAAGAAAAGTTCCTGAAACCTGACTTCGGCTACAACAAGGACAATGTTATCCACATGCTCGTGAGTATATTTTGACAACAATTGTGTGTCACATCATGCGATGTGATGACTGTAGTATCGCTTCACTGATTAATAATATAATTTAGGAACATTATCGAAGCCACAGCATCGGGCTATTGAAACAATTCAAGGATGTCTCCAACGATATAGGCAACGAAGCAGAAAGAGAATTGAAAGATCTCGTGGAACATTTGAAGAAAGCTCAACCAAACTTCAAGTCACTTTCGGATTATTACGAGACTGAATTAAACAAGCTGAAGAACGAACTCCAAGCTGATCAGACCATCAAAGATATACAGGCTACCTTGTAAGAACTCAATAATCTTTAATAATTATCGTTAATTATATACTTTATAATCCTTTTCAATTTTACATCACATTCAGCATTCATGCAATTTTCTATTTTGTGAAAGATAGTAATAAACATTTATAATATTTCTGCATATATAATTACTACATACTTATTATAATATATATAATAATAATAACACATATATAAATATATCCTTTTAAGTTGAAATTTAAATCATTCGTAGGTCTCGTTAAATTATCGCGTACATACTTATCGATCGTATTCTTTCAGCAATAAATACTTCGGAACTATTATCCAGATCATAATGGATTTCTGCAAACAAGTAACCATACGATTAAACGAACTTGAAAAAGAGTACGCTGAAATAATATCCAAATTCGAAGAAGCATGGAATACAGTTTATCCTCAACTAAAAGAATCCTATAACAAGATAGCTAATGCATACATCAATTTCATCGATAGCGTCGTCAATGTTTCTATGGCTTATCTCAAGACGTTACTCACTGTGATTAATGAACATCAGAAAGAACTGAAAGAATTAGCAATCGTGGCTTCGGAAATCGCTCAAGACATTGCTAAGATCATATTTAAGGCCTTCGCTCAAATTAAGAAAGACATCGAGGAATTTATCGTTTTGTTGAAGAATCAAATAAAAGCGTTACCAATCTTCGATATCGCAAAACAGCAATATCAAGATATCCTAAACCTTAAAATTCCGGAAACCGTATTGGCCTCCATCCATGAACTCAGCGAGGTCATAAAGTCCACGCTACCGACCGAGGAATTTCGACAGCTCTTCAGCGCTACTTATGAATACATCATGAAGCACGTCAAACACGAGAAAGTAAGTTTCCTTACCCGTCTTACGTCACATTTTGCCATTTCAAGTAGTACCCTTCAAACGATCGGAAGTACCCTTCAAATGTCCGAAATTACTAAAATAGTAAAGTTCCTAAAATAATAAAATGCAATCGTCTTGCGTAGGTCGATAATTCCAGTGAGATCAAGAAGATCTATAATCATATGTTCGATGCCATTGCATCTCTCATCAAACTTCTGGAATCCAATGGTAGCTTAAAGAGCTTCAAAGATAACTTTCTTGAGGCTAATCTTCCCGCGGAGTTTGAAATATTATCGAAATTGCCAGTGATCACATCATTCAAAGTGTCTCTCGTCAATCTGATACGCAATAACGAATTACCATCTCTCATGGATCTGTACTACACCTACAGGTTCGTCTTTTACACACACACACACACACACACACACATACACACACACACACACACACGCACGCACACACACACG
>Ga0157364_1002013_pt1 | contig 18306 bp, 8 predicted proteins | sample AttsexASBM2_FD_111476 | JGI IMG/M metagenome (GOLD analysis project Ga0157364, IMG submission 111476) | Fungus gardens microbial communities from leaf cutter ant in Ribeirão Preto, State of São Paulo, Brazil - Atta sexdens ASBM2 | ecosystem: Host-associated > Fungi > Mycelium > Unclassified ...
CACTAATTGGCCGCTAATTGATCAATTTGAAATAAAATATTCTCATTAATAAAACAGTGAAAAGTTACTAACATTGATCGATGTGCAAAAAATGTATGCTATCGCACTATGCGCTAACGAGAGATCCTTCCAATAATTTGAGGTTGGAAAGATATTGTTAAAAAAAAAACATGAAAAAAACATTAGTTATTTGATTTTCACTTAAACATTGACAATTATAAATTTAATGAATTTAAAAAAATATTTTTTGATGACTAAACATCATTAACTTTTTAATAATTTTTCATGGATTAGAAAAAAAGAAAAAAAATTACGATAAAAAATGTTTTTGATAACCATTATCGCAATAGTAAAGATAAGGGGTGACAACTTTTCTTTTAAAGAAATCTAACACTCGACATCAAGTCTAAATTGATACAGTTTTTTTCATATCTGCTACATTTTTTTTTATTTTCTTCTTTAACTTTAATATTAATATTAACATTATCGTTCATAAATTAAAAAATATTTGCAATTTTCTTACAATTTATAGAAACTTAAATATCTCGATGAAAAAAAATGATAAGGAATTTCTAAAAATACATATGAAAAATAGAGCTTTAAAAATTTTTTCTCGGTCGTTAACAATTTTTATAAAATTAACGTTCGAAATAGTTTTTATAAAAATTTGGAAAAACTATGACTCAATCATATTATAATAAACATTTTCCACTTTTTCCCATAAACTTTTAGTGTCAAAGTTAAAAACATTTAAAAAAAAATAATTTTTATCAAAAAAATTTTAAAGAATAAAAAATATATCTATGCAAAAAATCAATTTTTTTCATTTTAAAATTTGAAGTCTAAAATACTTATTTGTAAAATTTTATCCGACGAAATTTTATTCAGATACAACGCTTCAACAAATAACAAAAAACATTAAAATCAATTTTCAATTTTATATAATTTAGGAAAAAAATGTTGCAGATACAAAATTCAAATGCCATTTTGAAGTCCTATTTTTTGTCTTTACATTACATTTTTTTAAATTTCTTTATAATTTTTTTTTACCGAGATATTTAAATTTTTGTAAAATATAAGACAAATTGCAAAAAACGTTCCTGAATTTATAAATAATGTACAATTACACAAAAAAGTGAGAAAAAGTGAGATGTTTCTAAAAAAATGAAAGAGTGAGAAAGTTAGAGTCACTCCCATGTCTACATTTATTCTTATTTAAATTTGATGAACAAGGATAAATGATGCATTATAATTCTGAAACGGAATGCACCTTTAACAATGGTGGATATTTGAAATACAATATATATTTAAAATACGTATTTAAACATTTTTATTTTATTGAAAGTATTTTGTATTTCGTATTTGAATACTTTTTGGAGAATATTTTATATTTAAATAAAATTTTTTGAGTATTTTTTGCCCATCCCTGACTGCAATTTAGTAAAGTATAATTCAAATTAGTTTTTCTGTCTTTCATTATTATTATACATTACTTACCGATGTTTAGCTCGTAAGATACAAATTATTTTGTGTAAGAAGTGTCGAGAAGTATGATCCGTGCTTTCAACTATAAAACACGAAAAACTAGGGAAATATTATTTTTATAGACACATAATATTTTTTAATATTAAAAAATATTTTAGGCATATTTCCAGAATATTAAATGTAACATTTGAAGAATATTTAACTGAAATTATATAATATTAAATAATATTCTTGAAATATTAATGGATGATTATATGTTCACTCCTGACAATATTACATGATTATTAAAAGTAACGTTAATTAGTGTTATTATAATATTGAACATTAAAAAGTATCGTAACATTTACTTTAATTTGTAAAACTACACCAGTTTAGTTTAAAAATATATTTAAACTAAAAATAATTTTGACGTGCAATTGTAGGACTGGATACGTAAAATCACACCGAACATTATTTAAGCACAAGACGCAGCATAGACTGATAAAACATTTTCGCGTTACTAGATTATAAATTCAAATTGCACCAATATAAAAATAATTAATATTAATATTTTAATATTGCAGAGATGTTAAAGGAAATACGCACGCACAAGTGAACATTTAATATCCATAAAATACTCTCATTAAAATACTCTCAACATTAAAAAATATTATATACAATATTCTCAAAATATAACTTATTTTAACTTTTTTAATAATATTTATACAACATTTTAAGAATATTTTGCACCTATAGAGATAGTATTACATATACATATATAGTATTTCCCTAGTTTTTCCACGTTTTTTTTTCCAAGAGTAGGAGCCCAGATGATCAAGTTTTGGTATAAACTAATAAAATGAAATAAATAAATAGTAACAAGAAATGATAAATAATAAGTAGTAATGTCGACGTGATGAAAAATTGCAAGTCATATTACAAAGGTTGTCAAAAGTTGTCATATTACAAATAATACTGATTATTTATTATACATGAAACTGACTTTTACTGTTTACTCATAGCAGGCATATTGAAATAAAATTCATCAAAAAAATGGCGGAATAAAGGCTAAGATTACTCTGATTGACTGTACCAATTGAACATGCGCAAGAATATATCTTGTCTGCATTATGTCGCGAGAAGCGTCCTCAAATGGATATTTATATATCTGTATATATAAAAAAGTGATATAAAATTTTATTTGATTGATCAATTTATTCAATGCAACCGACGAAAAATTTCTGATTTCCGATCTTGCCTTCGTAAAATCTTATTTTTTTGTCTATACAAAATATCCCTGTATGTAAAAAAATATATACATATTTATATATAAGATTGACAAAAAAACTTTAAAATTACTTCTATGTACTTATAGTCTTTTTTTATTTACGAACTAAAAGCTGTATAAGAGAAATAAACGAAAACTAACATTTTACTCTTCGTAATCGCACTCAAGGTTAGCTCACTCAAGAATCATTAAAGCTCACAGATTAAAAAGATAAGTTATATACAAATTATTATGTTCGAGTTATATGTAATTATTATATACTATTATATAAGGCAGATGTATGAGAATTGTGGCATGCGAGTGCCATTGAGTTTCGCGAGGAAGAGATCTAGGATCTAAAAACAGCCTGACTTCAAGTAGAGATTTTATTGAAATATAAGGAATCTGTACCAGACAGAACTAAAATTACCGTTGAATTTGGTACTACCGGGGTTCACGTATCGTATATGCCTGCGTAGTCACTGCGTTATCGTTTCATGTCTTTTTTTTCATCTCCCTTTTCTCTTTTTTTTTTTATCAGTATAAGTAGTCTGAATATATTTATAAGTACAGAAACAATATCGAAGGTACGCGCACAGTCTATCTTGAAATTCTAAAGCTAAGAAAAGGATTTCTCTCTTTTTTTTCTCTATAGCTCTATTAGTTGCAATTTTATATTTACAACTAAAGGGGTAGGGGGGAGGGGATTTCCGCATCTCTTTATCTATGTACAACTGATAATTCAAAGATTTATATAAGCCATCCTTCTCACACATGCTCCGCCCGTCATAGTGAAACGTACAAGTGTCATTCAAACTATGTATGTACAATTTTCTTTTTACAGGAAACGCTTTCCATATGAATATATACAGTGGTTTACATTACACAACAATGTGAAATGTATTTCAATTTTCGCATTGATAATTATAACGAACATGTCAATCTAAATCTTATGCAAATGGCCCCTGTTTAAAAACAAAAGGAACAAACACGCACATAGATCTATCTCTTTGATCTGTTTTCCAAGAGGAGTCGTCGGAATTTCCTTTTTTGACAAATTTCTCTAAAATCTCATTGTGTCCCAATGACCATTGGGACACGCAGTAAATCGTGCTAGATGCAGGAAATAACATCTTGCCGAACACGCTCACAAATAAGACACACCGCACATATATAATACATTCTAATTACAACTATATTAAGGACGTAGAAACCTAAAAATTCTCTCGTATTAATTATAATAAATAAGCAACGTATATATATTTAAATTTAACGTATCGTGCATGTTAAATATATATTAACGTGTTTAATATAGTTAAATATATACTTAACACGTTTAATATATATTTAACTCGAGAAACTCTTTTTCTTTAACATAACACTATCTATAGCAGGGGCCCTACCATGTTGTAGTCTTCTGCTCCATCAAGTAACCACATCGCGCTTTAGCGATGCTGTCGTACGTGTCTAATATATATGACAAGAAATTCCAAAAGCAAGTATTGAGACACTGATCTAATTTCGCTAATTTCAAATTTCTGTCCCTATAAATATGCGAGAAAGAAACATATATATTAAACATTTTATTCATTTGCAAATAAGCGCAAGCATAATTGTCACTTGTATTTGGTCATCTATCACCTAAATGTAAAACGAAACTATGTAGCTAACGTATTGTGCTTGAAACACACAGAGCATCTTCTGAAGAATATTCTATTATATCAGCATAAAGCCCTGCGCACAATAGAAGAAATAAGGAATGAAAAATAAACGATTTCAACCTATCAGAAATCGTGTACTCTGATATATCCGATTTCTGATAGATAAAAATCGTTTAATTGCAATTTAATTTGAATGTTGACCATCAATATTTGGAACGGTTGTAATGAATTTATATCGCTAAATATGAATAATTTGCGGATCCTTTGTCTTTCGACTATGATTGATTTTTGATGTTCACGTCTTTCATGGCTATATGGATTTTTATCTGTTATTCATTACCACTGAAATTGTCAATCATTGCCAATAGAATAAAGAGATTGAATTGCCATTCTATCGTCTCGCCATGAAGAAGTGAGAATTTTACAACATACATTTAGACATACTGATGATGGCCGAAGTAGGCCGAAACATTTGCGTAACTAATACTATAGTTTTTCGATAATAAACGATTTTTATTTTCACACAATCGCGCAAAAAACTCTCATTAGCCCTTATTTGTTTTTATTTTTTAAAATCGTTTATTCTTTATTTTTAATTCCTTATTCCTGCTATTATGCGCAGGGTTAAAGAAACAAAAATTATTAGCTTATTGTATTGTCGTACTTCTTTTCATCATTTTTCAAATATATTATTCGAATTTAATTGCTTGAATTTCTTTATTCTTTCTCACGTGGCTTCTTTAATACCGCAATATTTGTACAGAAGCAAATGTCAAAGAGATCTAATAATCAGTAAACGTCATTTGAAGAAAAAAATCAACTTTCGATAAGAAAAATAATTAAAGAAAATAAAAATATATAAGAAATGAGAAAACATAATACTATATTCCAAAATAGTATGTTGTTTTTTTCAATTCAAGAGGAAGAAAAATTTTTAAATGTCTCAATCTATTGAGATACAACAACAACCATGGCATCATAAGCTATTCGCAAATTGTAAATTTTTTCAATTATTTATCTTTCTGAGAGTTTATAGATTTTTTCTCACAAATCAGAGAATAAAATTTTCATTTATAAACGAACATAAATAACAAGAAGGAGCTACAAGCCAGATTTTTATGTATTTCATTTGAAATAAAAATCTGGCTTGTAGCTCCTTCTTGTTATTTATGTTTTTTTATTATTATTAAGCCATTATCTTTAGTCTTATTTTCATTTATGTAATCATGAAATATGAATAAGTTTTAAGCTTTATTGTGTGATAAGAGCGTTTACCGGAAAGAATTGATGACGCGTGCATTGTAAACGGAATAGTAATAAGTGTAATAATGAGAAGATTTAATCAATGCAATCTACATGAAATGATTGAAAGATATTTTGAAAGTCGCCTAATACACCATACAGCATCACTAAAACGAGGTAACAGTATACCGAGTAGCGTGTAAATATAATCAGATGTTGAATATAATTAGATTTGGATTGTTGTACTAATTTCAACGCGCCTTTATCATCAAAGGAGCATCCTCTTATTTGGTGATATTTGACAATCAGAATCTACAAATAAAATGAATTCACTAAGAGATATGCAATAATCTCGTGGAACTGTCACGATTGATATATACTGGATTTTCTACACTAAATAAAAATAATTAATTATATACCAAGTGAGAATATACACAAAATCGAATAAAATATTCGATAGCATCGAAATGCATCTATCGTTAAATTGGTATCGCGAATTAATTTAAGTCGAACAAGAAAACGCATCACCACTGATAATGATTGAAATATTGCGCGCAATTGTGTTTCCTCCGAATCGAATGACATTTTGTAATCGCCTGAAATTTTTGAATCATACACTTTCTTACATACATTCAAAATATAATTTACACATTTTTCTTTTGCGATACTATTTTCCAGCACGTAGCAAAATATTCACCGATGAATAGGATACAACATTGTAACGTGTTGAAAACCATTTTTTTCTCTTCAAAATAACTCGGAACATCTCCCCCCAAATTGCTTCCACGAAGCAGTTTCAGTATTCTAAAAATGAATTAGAAAAATATTTTTTTTCCTAAGTATATCTCGTGTATATAATATATATCCCGTAGTGTAAAAACAAAAGTTGAAGATTTTTACTTTATAGCATTCTCTTAGCGTTCTAAGACAAGCAAATAATAAAATCAACTAGAAGATATATTATCTTCTAATGTCTTCCAGATCTTTAGCGTAATTAAAAATCTACCAAGCATTTTAAAATATATCATGATAGCGGTATGATGTATACTCGGTAATGAATATCATACCGGCATTGTCTAATCTTTATAATCAATTTACATAAAATCGTACACAATGATCTGTCTGGACACAACGATCAATTTTCTGTTAAAAAAAATCGCGGATCCTCCTGTAATTAGATCTGATTGATCTTTCAGCATCTGTTTGATATTCTTGGGATTTCAATTGGTGCTCCAAGATCTTTACGTGATACTTGCGCGATTTTCATTGCGATACTTAATATGATGTCTTCATATATCACAAGACAAAATTTAATTTGCTTGGTATCCTGACAACATCTAACGAATGAAAATAATTTATATTTACATATTGTGATTCAATACAACTTAGAGCGGACACTTCCGTTGCAGGACCATCAAAGATGTTAGATTCTTGAAGCTCAAAGAGTTTCTTTGGGATCTCTTTCTCGAAAGAAACCTTTTTCAGTCTTGCATTCCCTGATGGTAACGGTCTTCAGATTAACAGTAACGTCTGTAATAAATACTTGATCTGCCACGGGGTTTCTCGCGTGCCAATAATCCGTGCCAGGATTCGTGAGTGGAACATAAATTTCTGACCTTGAAATCTCGGTTTGTTTGACGCTTGAATTATTATTGTTGTTATTGTTATTATTGTTATTATTGTTATTATTATTATTATTATTATTGTTATTATTAGGACTATGGTGTCCATTCACGACAGTGTGTAACCTGTTGTTATTAGTGTAAGAGTCTGTGGGGCTTGGTGATTTGTGACCGTTCGCTTTGTCAGCAGCAACTGCACCATTCGATTTGTCCAGCTTTTGTTCCGATAATTGCTTCTTCTTTGTTGTAACTTGCTCCAAAGGTGTATCTATCTGAGGAGACAGCGGTGCCGGTGGTGCACGCGGGAGAGAGGGTGGCGGACCATGAGGTACATCAGCTTCGGGACGTTTTTTGTCCTGTACTGCTGGTGCCGGTGTCGTTGGCACTGCCGGCAAAGGTTCTTCCGGTGTCGATTTCACGCTGGAGGACGACGGCCTTCTTTGATTTTGTCCGTTGGCTTTGTGACTCTATAATATAAAATGTAAATCTTGCTTTTATATCAATCAGGAAGATACAACATCAAAATGCCATTATTGATATTTTTAAGTATGTATTTCCCTTTTGAATGCTTTTGTGTATCTATTAGACGCACTTTTATCATTTTATAATCTAAATAAATGGCAATTTATGTACGCAAGTTATATAAAAAATTTTTATATATCAATTAGATCAATGTTTTTAAGTTTTTGCTGCAACATTAATTAGTTTGAGAATTTTATTTACGTATTTTTAATTTGTTACATGTATATAAAACATTGTTTTAATTTCATATCATAATTTAATTTTAGTATTATAATTTATTTTTAATAGCGTTAAATGATAATGATGAGTTATTATATAATTATATATAATTATCGAAACTTACATAAGATGGATTTGTGGGGTTGTTTTTCAAAGGCAATAACCGAGGAACTTTGCTCGGAGGGGGACTACCACTGCCACTACTAGGACTACTCGTGGTAATTGTTACGCCAATCTTGCCAGATCGACTAAGAACTTCCGCCTTCCTTTTCATACGTTCTTTTCTAGGCAATAGAGGTATATCCATACTACTGACTGAACTGTCAGAATCGACGCTGAACGTTGATGCTAATTCTGGCGATTCATGGCTATCTAAGGAACTTGGGAGGGTGTCCTCATCAGGAGCTACTGGATTTAAACGAGATGCTGAAGTGCTGCCCGTCGTCGATTCATCTTGACTGTCTTCGCCTACTCTTTCGTCTCCGCCAGGTTCCTCATCAACAACAAGATTAGACAGTTGTTCCTGAAAATGAAGATGAATGTCGTCGAGTTAATTGTATGTAAAAAATACGTTTCTAATCCAACTTGATGATCCTGTTAACTCTCGAGTTTAAGTTACGATTATTTTATAAAATGAAGAAAGATTTTATGAGCAGCTATACTCAGCGAAGAAACTATAAAGTTCGCTAAGATACTAAGCTATTAAAATGATTCAGTGAAATGAGGAAGTGATAAATGGTCTCTTGAGATATCTTCGTACCAAAAACATGATACTATATAACATATAAATTATATATACATATAAATTGCAAAATGATAGAGGAGTTTTCGACTTTAGTCCATTTTATCTATCTAAATGTTTGGCAATTATTTTGGGACATCCTGTGTGTATATATCGTATTGTATCTACATATATATGTATACTATTTATTAATTATATCACATATGTATACCATATGTATATAAAATTTAATTATATTACTTAATTATATTTATTATATTACCATATATATTATATTATTATTATACCATATATATATTATATATATATATATATAATATAATATATTATATATATATTATATATATATATAATATATATATTATATTTATTATATTACCATATATAATAAAATCTTTAATTATTTACGATTTAAATACAATATCTTCCCCTTTCAATTTAAAAATAGAATATGTTCCGTGTTTAAAAAACTTTATGACAAATAAATCTGTCTTTTTTAAGAAAAATATACTTGGCGATATTCGAATTTTTTTGTATAGTTTGTATACATATGTATATATATATATATATAAATAGAATTTTTATTAAACTAATACTCAATTTAATTTATAACGAGTAAAGTGATCTACTACAAATGATGGACTACAGATTACAGATGTATAAGAAAATATTATTTGTTTTAAATAAAACTGTATTGTTTGATTTATGAATTGTGGCATTTTGCTCAATTTTAACGCGATTAAAGTCATTTATTTGAAATAGAAAAGTATTTATTACGAAAAAATATATTCTTACGCTGTATCTAGTATCCCTTCGCCTTGGCCTTCTGGTAGGTACTACATCTGCACCTTTTTGGCTTTCCTCATATAATTCGATTAATCTGATGTCCAAAATATTTTCTTCCGGTTCCCACGTATTGTATCTAAAATACAAGAGAAATTACATCTCAGAGTTACGAACGTCATTCACTTAATTACAGACTTTCGATTTCGTACTCACTTTTTGCTCCATCCTTTCCATTTGACAAAGTACTCGATCTTGCCCTAAAAAGAAGAAAAGGATTATCAATTTTACAGAGTTGTCAATCATAGTTTTCAACAATACGTGTTTTAATGAACGAGAAATTAAGCTGCAGACTCGTAAAAATTCGCGAATTTTTATTCAGACCGAAATATAAGAGAATAAAGAGAAATTATTGAATCGTTTAATACAATTACATTGACGGTAAATACGAGCGTCAACGTGTTGAGCGACACGTGAAGCAGCGTGCGCGAGTTGTCATTTCATTATTCTCAATTATCGCAACGTTACCACGTGGATATCTGTCTATCCAAAAGAATAGCAATGAAATTATATTTCTAAAAACGTAATGAGAAACGTGAATATATGTGTAAGATATTAATAAGTATAAAATAGCGATATGGAAAAAGAAAAAACTTTTGTATCTTCAATTATGAAAATAAAAAAGAAATTTGGATAACATTTACATTTTTTTCTACAAAGATATAGTAAACATTTTGTTTCGTGATGTGACGATTCAACATCGATCTCTATAACATTGTTTTCCTCATGCATTTGCTATTGACGCGTAATTGACGCATTAATCATTTTCACAATTATCCATAATTAGGCTCTACCAGTTACGCATCAACGTCAGAATTATGCCATTGCGTGCACGTGTTGCGCATCGTGCGCATGTCGGACAGATCATACGCCGATAAGATCTACCCATTGATAAGAACCGATTCGCTTATCAGCGCACGTAATTATAGGCCAAAGCACGATAATTAATAACGGGAGATGAGTTACGAATTGTCTCATAAGATTCACATGTTTTGTCAATTGTCAGACAGATTAAATTGAGCGTGGAAGTTCGATTCGCCGTTAATCAATGAGTTAAGGGTCGACAGGAGAGACTATGGAAATTTCTAATTAAAGATGAATTTCTTTATGCTGAAATTATGGCCCAAATTCTGGATGAATCGCGTTAATTGAAATATTTGTAATCAGAAAACTCCTGAAGATTTGTACAGAATGATTTTTTTGAAAGAAAGGCAAAATAAAAATTTGTTCTGATATCTCATCTCAATATACACTATAGCGCAGATGTACATAATTTTATTATTAAAAAATTTTCAAGAATTAATTTGCAAAATCCGACTCTGTATGCGCCTTCGCAGCTTCAAAAAAAGAAATCAAGAAGATTTTATGATATTACTTCTTGAAGATAAAATATCAGCATAAAAACATGTATCTGCCGTAAATAAGGAGCATACCATTTTATTTATTAAAATGTTTTTAAGAATGAAATTGCAAAATTTTATTCTTTAATAGGCTTCGTAGCTTTGTAAAATATAAGCTAAAACGAGTTTCATGGCAAAATATAATATATACTTTTACGAGACAGTATATGGTAAAGTCTGATAGAATACAGATATATAGCTGCACCACAAATGAGGTGTAAATAAGCTTGTCACTCCTGTCGACCCTTACCAAGTTGAGATAAACGAATAGAATGCACATTTATTTATATTCTGAGATCGATGGATCTAACGAGATAAAAATATAAAAAAGAAATTATTATATAAGAACCGATCGTTAAGAAAGAAACAGTGAAAAAAATTGAGTCAATTCAGTTTAAAGATTACTGAATTTTTAATAAATGTATTTTAAAACATTTAGAATAAATTACTTTGAAGAATAAAATCTTATTCTTAAGATTGAAAATTGAGCAACTCTTTTTCGAGACTGACTCAATTATCACTCTTTAGAATGAGATTCCAAAGAATTTAGAGAGTATAGAGTAAATGTAGTTATAATTGCTTAGCATATGAATTCGCTCGCATATCGAGGACAGCAGAATGTTTCCTGTCTAAATATTCGTGTAACTATTGCGGTTATTCGAGAAACTTCAACAGAAATTGTACTATTTCGCAACAACTAACTAGAGATGATATTTCACATAGTTTGACATATCAATGTTTGACGAGTAACAATAATAATTGATAATTGATAATAATTGTTTGAATTGTTTCTCAAATAATCATTTATAATAAATGTATACATATATGTGAATATTCAGACAGGAATCTCATGCCTTGGAATATGCTCCGATTTACATGGAAATTTATGTGTTACAAATGTTGATTATTAGAAAAAGGATAAAAAAAGGATTAAAAAAAGGATAAATTTCAACCTTGTGTTAATTTTGCCTTTATTTATTAATTTTAGATTAAGTTCAATTTTATTTTCTAAGATGATATATATTTTAATTATAAGAAGCGACACGTTTCACTGAATTCCACAAATCAGAAAAGTCCATCTTAAAATTTTCTCGTTTGAAAATTAGAAAGAAATGTGAACATTTTCATGCTTCAATACTAAAATTTTACATTAATAACAATTTTTACAAGCGGCAACAACAACACATCAAATTAAGCTTACGCCAACTTGCGTTAAATATAAGTTAACGTATATTCCATCTCTACATACATTTAATTTTAATCGTTTTATTATAACAAATTATTGTCATTATTTAAAATAACAACATGTCGTATAGTAACAGAAACTTTCCTTTTAAACGCCATTGCACGTAAAAGTCGTAATCGTAAGATCATAAAAAGCAATAAATTGATTGGCTGCGTCGGGGCCAAGTATTGTCGTGTCCTTTACGCAGAAGCAACACAAGTGAAACGTCATAACCTCAAAGCCATGATAATAGACGCAAGTTTTCGACCCGTCGAAAGATTGCGATTAACTTATCCTTATGACTATCAATCGAAAGACAGTCATGTGATTTACCGCTTGCCTCGTAGATTATCAATTTATCGTTTTTTATGATCTTACGATTAATATTTTTACGTGCAATAACTTTAACTAATAACATCACTTAGATTGACTATCTCAAGCTAAAGAGTATTACTCTATATATAAATATTAAATCGCCCGAAAAAGATTTTTTCCTCTTTTAATTGTAATACTTGTTTGATTTAAACAAAACTTTAGGAAAAGTATCTGTATTATAAAAGAGCCATTAATTTTTTTATTATTTCTTTTGCCATAAATATATAAACGGAACGTAGTACCAACTTGTCTCTGGTGCCAACAAATTCGCCTCAGTGAAGTTAGCACCTTATGTTTCAAAAAATGAAATTTTCGTCACAGTTCCGAATGCATTCTTAAGGATGCCTTTATTTAATTTGCAAATCACAAAACGTAGTTCACAAATGCTGACGCAGAATCACCGCACGCAAGATAAACACAAATAGAGATCAACCATAGACAGCCGGTCACAAAAAAGTTGCAACACCTTTTTTTTCGATGGGTTTCGGAAAGCTTGCTCATCGAGCGATTGGTTCTTCTTATTCATGAATCCACAAATAAGAACAATCGCTCGGTGAGTAGGCTGCATTCCGAAACTCATCGAAAAAGAAATGTTGCAATCTTTCTTTGATCGGTTATACACAATGAAGAAAACAAATGCAAAGTTTCATTCTGCGTTTGCGAACTATGTTTTGCGAATTGCGAATTATGTAGAGGCATCTTAAAGCTAGGTTATTCTACCTTTCGATAAACTTCAGTTCACTGTCTTATTCTCTTACTCTTTTGTTTATCTAAATTCTAATAAATGATAGATAAATTATCACATAAGTTTATCTGAAAATGGAACAACCGGCTCTAAGAAGTTTCCGTCCGAAACACAGAAAACGATGTCTTTTAAACTATTAAGCCTATTCTACAATGTGCTTTTTATTTTCTGTTTTGTGCTTTTTGCTATTTTTTACTTTATCTTGTCTTTTTGCTTCTTATTCGGTTTTTTGTTTTATATCGCCCGAGATAAAAGTTAACGAACTTTGGAAGAAACAGGAAACATGTAGTAAGAAATGCAATTGTCGATAAAACGGTTGCAAAGAGAGAAAAAAGCAAGAGCTAAAAAGCAAGAAACAGGAAACAAAGAGCACATTGTAGAATAGGATTTAGTCCTAGCCACGGAATAAAAAGAAGAAGACCAACTCGAGGATGAAACGTGGGCTCGAAACATGGCTTCGGAAAACACATGCAAAATCGCAGAAAATCAAGATGATGCGATTTTAGTGCCGTTGCGGGAAAAATTGGAAGTACATACCACATGATAACGCGTATAGAGTACACATGTATGCAAGTTTTTTTTAAAAGCAGAAATTCCAATTTGTATAAAATTTCATTTTATTTGATTAAATAGTAAATGCATTAATATTTATTGAAAAATACATACATGCATGCATAGTATCATAAATTATTATTAAATTATCGTTTTTTAACTTATCGACATCAAAAAACTTTGAAATTGAAAAAAAATAAAACTGAACTTGAGCGACAACTTTCCTTCTCAGAATATATTCTACGCATGAAAATACACAAACGTACAGAATCACAGAAAAATGGGAGGAAAAATATTTATCAAATCCTCTAAGTAGACAGTTTTCTCCAACAGGAGCGCTCGAATTTGTTCTTCTGTATAGCGCTTTTCCGAAACCAGAAATCGAGCTCAACTTTTTTGTGGCCGGCCGCTTGAGTTTGATCTCCTTCTTTTTACTCCGTGGTCTTAGCTTTGCTAATAACTTTTGATAGAACTCTTGGGATGCTATTCAGAACTGTCGACAGAACTGCTGGAACGTTCAAAAATTTTTTAACCCTCTGCAGGTGTTAAATAATCTGACTTTCAAAAAATCGCCATATCTCTTAAATTATTGGTCCTACCTTTCGTTAAAACTCTTGGGATGCTACCTAGAATTGTCGACAGAACTGCCGGAACTTTTACAAAATTTTCACCTCTCTCAGATGTTAGAAATTTTTCAATCTGACATATGAAATATTGCTCATCTCTTAAACCGTTGGTTCCGGCAATTCTGTCGACAGTTCTGGATAGCAGTCTACGAGTTCTATCAAAAGTCATTAGCATCAAAGCGCTAGAAGCTAGGACCGATAATTTAGAAGATATCGCGATTTTTTGTCTTGCGTTTTGTGAAGTTGGCACTCTAAATTTTTACACTTCGATTTTTTATGTTAATTTGTCAGAACTATTTTTCATTTTGAGTAGAAACTCCAGAACTCTTCGGGATGCATTCAGAACTGTGACGAAAATTTCATTTTTTGAAACATGAGATGCCAACTTCACAGAGATAACGAGCCCCTGATCTCCCCTGTCCTATCCTCGCGTTTCTAGAACCAATAAAAATATGAAAAAAAGCGAGCGAGCAAGCGAGCGAGAGAGAGAGAGAGATCTCGCTTGAGTGGTTGGAAAACGCGTGAATTTTCCGAAACCATCTCGTGGCGTAAAGCACGGTCGATAGCACGACCGGCTACATCGATGTTCGATGGGCAGTTCACCCATTGGCGGTGGGCCAATAACAGAAACGGCACGCCGCTGCCTCATCGCGATGCACAGGCGTGACAGTTGGAAAACAATGACACGCGCGATACGTCGCGAAACGCGGCACGAATGAAACCCTACGAATGAAGCTGGCGGATGACATGATCGACATGATAACACGGAGCAGGTTGTCGTCCCTTCGCAGGACACCGTTACCCGATATTGTTACGTGTCGATAACGTAACAATCGTGTCATCAATTCGCGGGAGAAAATGCGCTTTATGACGCTTTACATGTCATTTCACGAGTTCGATTTGTTTGGTTTTCAAAACCAAACGGTGAAACGGCGATCCTCGATACGAACAGACGACGCAGGGCGATTTAAATTGCATCGGAAGAAAGGAAATCTCGCGGATGCGACCCGAATAAAAAATCGTAGGATCTTTTCTCCAAGTAATTTATCAGTTTCGATGCTAAATTAGAGTTTAACTTTCTGCGATTCAAAACAAATGAATATTCAGCGTTTTCTCGTTTTCATTTGATTTTATTTTAATAAATAAAAAAATTTTTTTTTATAACTGAACTACGAATATCCACTGCATTAAAATAGGTATATAATTAAAATTTGGAGAAAGCAAAAATGAAATTTCTAGTGCAGTCCAGTACTGCAATAAAAAAATAAAAAAAAATCTTTATTTAGAGAAATTGATAAAAATAATAAATAAAATTCCGCAAACATAGCTTGCCGACTTTGATTGTGCAGCAATTCAAATGCTTGAATAGTCACGCAAAAGACTAGCACTACGTCAAATCCACAAAACCATAAAGAAGTAATGCCCATGTCACACTACTACGCATTGGAAGATTGAGGATTGCAAATTAAAGATTAGAATTCGACTAATCAGATAATTTTAATTTTAATCTGTTTTATTCTGATTTGGCTGAATTTCAATTTTTAATTCGCAATCCTCGATCTCTAATGCATAGTGTGACATGGGCATAAGACTCAGAATCAGATTATTCCGGATATACAATAGATTTTTAAATCTTAAGCCATAAGGAATGGACGAATCACAATCGATTATTCTCTTCGCATTCGATCGTAGTCAATTTCTTATGTTAAGGTTTAAAACATCATATTGTAGATTCGGATTGAAGATTGAGATTGAAGATTGAGATTGAAGAAATTTGACCAATAAGGATAAAGGAATTTTAGTTCCTATCATTATTGAAATTTGATTAATCAAATTTCAATCTTCACTCTCAATCTTCAATGCGTAGTCTAATTCTGGCCCTATGCCCGCGTCACACTACGCATTGGAGATTGAGGATTGAAAATTATAAAGATTAGAATTCGATCACTCAGATAATTTTAATTTATTTTGATTGGCTTCTAATCTTCAATTCGCAATTCTTAATCTCTAATGAGTAATGTGACACGGATATAAGACAATTTCACATTGTTTATATTATATTGTTTACATTATTTCCTGTGTTCTTAATTCTTTATGTCCAGCAGTTTACCTTCTTCGCGACTTCCAGACGGCGTGAAAAAAAAACTAATTTAGGCAAATTTTACAAAGAATTTTATAGATAATTTTTGCGTTCGCGGCATTACGTTCTGTGGAGCACATTTCATTTCATAGAAATACATCATCGTCTGCTACCAGCTGATCGCCATACGGAGCCTTTCTCCTATCCGTCAGCGAACCCACCGTTGTCCGCCTCCGGAACTCCCGTTATCCAGAAATTGTATAGTCGGTGTCAAAATGCGTGGTTGGGATATCTTCTTTTACTAGTAGCTCTCTCAATTTACTTTTAAGAGGACAATAAGAAAAATGCAATCAAACATATTCATGTATTCACCAAGATTATCATATTGTTTCAATGAAGCGTGAAACAAATGAAAGTTCCTTCCTACATCGTTCATGATTACATGTTTCTATTGCCTTTAATGGATGCGAGCGATTATTTATTAAACGTAATCGATTTGTGTTCATTTTCACTAATATAGATTAATTTTAATTTCGATTTAATCTCTGTAATAAACCTTAAGTTGAATCGAGGTTAAAGTTCAATCTACGTTCAGGAGAAAAAGTAACTGTTGTAAGATTCTTTAATATAATTGATTTAGATCCAGTAAGGAATTAAAGACAAGATCAATTATATTATTATACTGAACGCAGCCGTTGATGGAGATGAGTATTAGAACCTACATGTATATCCAATTGTGCTTTTAATTATTAAACATACGATGAAAATAAGAAAAATGATTATCGGAGTTGTTAGGAGCATCAAATCAATATCAAATTAAATTTGGAGTTGGTAGAGTATTTCAAATTAATTATGTTGAAAGTCTGAAAGTAATCGGAACGCATGTTTTTGAGATAAATTTATTTAAAATATATATGTATTAATGTCTAATATGTAACTTTGACCGTAATTGGTGCTTCTCGTATTAAATTGATCTATTTACTTTTTGCTCCCTCTCTCTTTCTCGCAGCTTTCACGTTTAAAATAATGGAGAACGAGACAGAGACAAGCCGTTATTATTCCTCCTGTCAACGTGTCGTAACGTAACGGAGCGCGGAGTCGCGGTTTCGTTAACGGGAGCGAATCGATAGTTTCACGATGGCAAAACCGGTGGATCGATCAGTGACAATCAATCTTCAAGCGTGCTCTCGGCAATATGATAAAAGTACAAAACGTGAATGACATTGTGTAACCAGGTAACAGGGGACCTGTATCTGTCGGCACGTAATGTCCAATATCGCGAGTCATAAAAGCGTTTAGCGTCGTGGAAGAAGCGGCAGCCGCGCGAAGCCGGCTGTCAGCGAAAGAGAGAACGAAGAAGAAAAAACAAGAGACAAGAGGCGCGAGGTAGGAGAAGGGAGAGATAGAGGGGGCGGTAACGGCGCGCGGACGGATTCCGCCTGGTAGCGCCATCTGGAGGCGGCCGCGTACGATACTAACCCGCTTTTCCCTCTTTTTCGTGATCCGCTCCGCGGCGTAAACCCTGTCACCCAGCTCCATGGCTCGACACGATGACGGAGCGGTCTTTAATCCTGACGTTCTGAATAATCCTCGGTCGGTTTGTGGTTGCGTATCACGTGCGGTATCCTGCGAAACACCATATGTAAATCGGCGCGGCGGCAGGCGGATCGATCACAGACACGTGCGTATGTGTATATATATATATACACACACCACACACA
>Ga0157364_1002014_pt1 | contig 18302 bp, 17 predicted proteins | sample AttsexASBM2_FD_111476 | JGI IMG/M metagenome (GOLD analysis project Ga0157364, IMG submission 111476) | Fungus gardens microbial communities from leaf cutter ant in Ribeirão Preto, State of São Paulo, Brazil - Atta sexdens ASBM2 | ecosystem: Host-associated > Fungi > Mycelium > Unclassified ...
GCCGATAGTGAAATTCGCAAATGGAAGAGGCGACTCGAGGTGCGCCTGCAGCAGCAGCAGCAGCAGCAGCGTTCCCACTGCAGGGATTCGCGTTTCGCGCACCCGTGTAAGGAGAATCTTACACGCGGAGAAATTTCCCTGGCAGTCTCGGTCTTAAATAACCGAAGCTCACCGGGGCTCCCAAAGGAGGCCTTAACGTTTCGCTTGAGCGCGCTCGGGATCATTTCATATTTCTTATCATCGCTCGTATATATTTAACACTTCAATAATGGAACATTAACACTTCGATAACAAGCTGTATAACAACGCATCGTTCTACCCTGCATTAATCGAAGCTGAATAAAAAGCTCTAATTATAGGATAGACGAAGAACGCATGATGAATTTTAAATGACGTGAAATTTAATGTAAAAACTACACTTTGTGCACTTAACGTAATGCAAGAGGAAGAACACTAAGAGGTACTTTATTATTTACGATCAACTGAAAAGATAAAGAAGGTTGAACAGCATTTGCGCTGCGGAACGTGCTCCGACGAGGAAAAGTCGATAAGCAGAGAATACGGCAAGCTGCAACACAAAACTTTTTTGCCTTTCAAAAAGCGTATCCAGTCAGCGCTTTCCTAGTCCGTCGCTAACAGCGGAAGTAGCGAAGGAAAAAGCGAGATGGTATGAAAAAGGGAGGGTTATCCTGTTGAAAAAAGGGAGATAAGTAAATGGGACACAGTATAAAGAAAAAAAAAGAAGAAAGAATAAAATCGGCGTGGTGGAAGTGATGGAAGTGGTCTGTTTTAGACAGCGCGTCTCCTTCATCCTAAGCCTTTTTATTTCCTCCGTCATGAGCGTTTCTTTCCTCGCGTGTTTATATACTCTCGGCGCGGAAAACGAGATCGGATAATCAAAAAAGGAGCAGAAGAAAATTGAGACAATTTCTGAGCGAAGTTATTTCTAAGAAACTACCAGTTGTCAACCACGTGCCGACTGGTTGGTTCGTTGGCTGACCGTTTCTGCTCTGTTTGTGACTTTCATCTTGATAAAGAATCACATCGAGAGAAAAGAAGCAATGTTGACCTATAAATAAAACCTACATATAAATCTTAGTGAGTGGATTCAAGCGGTAATTTTAATTATCGTAAAATAGGATAACTTTGATCTAAAATCGGAATAACTTTGATTCACATTATAAAAGTTATCCTATTTTATGGTACTGATGTGAATAACCCAGACAACACACAAGAGTCTAGAAAATATCTTTATATTGAATTACAATTTGAAATAAACCTATGAGAATAAATCTAATTAAATAAGAGAAATCCTGTTTTTTTTTTTTATCTTACATGTCCCGAGAAAGACGTTTTTATAATGTCTTCATAACATCTTTTAAACATGCATGTTGTCTAGGTAAGAATCGTAATTTCTAAAATAATTCGAAACAAAATCGAGCTATTTAATATTTCTTTGCATAAATCCCGATCTTATTTCTTTGATTTACTCTATATTCAAGAGAATCGGATCGAATTTAAGAATAAGGATCGATATTGAGAATATTTAATCCTGTTCCCTCAGTGTGGATTAACTGCCATGGGATAAGAGATTTACGGAAGAGACCAAGAAGAGACGAGAGTGCGAATTGGTGGAAGGAGGATGGTAACAGTCGGCGCTTCTTCTTCTGCCCCAGTAATCAAATCTCTTGACTCACTGGGCTAAATTAAAATGGCTACGATCTGACGAGATATCACTGCAGATTGCACCTCGAGCGTCGAATAGAGACGGAAAAATTCTATTATTATTTCTGTGGAATTCCTTTGTCAGAAAGATAATAAAAAGAAACAAAGCATAATACATCTAAAGCTCTAGATATATCAAAGTAGCGCAAAGGTCCTCCATTTTGGAACTACTAACCACATAATATTAGGCGCTTATTGGACTATAAGCCATTAGGTCCAAATAACGATCGAAATAGCCAAAAGGAAACTTGTCGGTATTTCGGTTCGAGTAAAAGGATTACGCTACTTTGATATATCTAGAGCTTTAAGTATATCCAGTGCAACGCCGCGCATAATTGCCGCAGTGTGTGCATCGCCGCAGTGTGATCAATTAAAAATGAATGCAGTTTACGACTGCAAGCCTGACGCGTTAAATTAGCGTGTTCGAGTGTGTTCGATCGCAAGATTGGAGTGCGCAGCTTACACGTGGAATCAATATGCACTGATAACGATTAACCTCGTAACACACACGCAAACAACAAATTATACGTTCGATATCGATGGTAATTGCGATATTTATGTTGCATCGGTCAGTCGTTGCAACGGTCAGTCTGACGTTGACTTTCGAAATCACACGCGAACGTAATGCGTCAACGAAGCATATTTCATATTCCAGCTACTTTTGGCATTTAGAATCTAAATTCGCGATATGTCGAGTTCCATTATAAACGGATCATATAGAATGCGATGTGACGGTATAAAACATGCGCACAACGTATTCACTTCGGCGACATGTATATCGTTTCATTTAGTTTTTTGACGTTCGATAGATTTGTTTTATTCGTAATGAATTTATTCGCGATGAAGTGCTCAATTTCAATCGACGTATTCTCTGCCGAGCATTGCGTGCCCGCGGTATCTCTTTCAATTTTATATTTATATCTCACGCGCATAAGCTCGAATAAAGCACATAAATCAGTACCTGCTACAAATTCACGAATCTGACTCAATCGTTATCGACGATAATATTCTTGCATCGGATTAATTATCAGATTAATGGAGCGAAACGCTCATTTATATTCAGATGAAGAGTACAGACGCGCTGTGCGATGTAGAACGCAATCTGCTGCGCAAAATTAACACACACACACATACACACACAAAACCAGACACAGACGTGCCTGTACGCGCCGAGACTCTTGACATCTCTCTCACGAAGTGGATTGTGGCGATGACTTGACAATTAATGAGATTAGGTATGAAATCATCGAGGACAAGAAGCATCGACGATCATCCCCCACTGCAATCGACGATGTGAAAACAGAAAGAGTTAGTAGCATGGGGCATGTGTGTTTGTCCGTCGATCCAAAATCGAAGCACGTTATCTGATATATGATATTACACACGCACACCCACGCACAAGTATTTACACGTTTTAAATATTTCTTTTTGTGTGCCAACGTATATGTTTATGTGTATTGTGTATACGTATACGTATATATATATATATATATACCTCCATATACGTGCGTTATTATATGATATATATACCTGATCCAAGCCAAGCTTCTGCACGCTTTTATGATGGCTGCCTACAATGGATATCAAGTGTCCAAATCGGATGGATGTTCAACCTTTGCATGCATCTTCTCATACACAACGTATATATCTATAATTATATGTGTTAACTGTAATGATTGGGCGAAAGGAAGATAATCCACGTCCTTTTACTTGTCTACTTCATTATAATTTCTTATTCATTTGTGAACGTACAGCTTTCGTGTTTAAAAATTGAAATTAGTTACAAGTCCCTTTTATCCTCCGGGAATAAAATCGACTGTTTTAAATTTGAAAAGTTTTGTAAAAAGTACCGAGCGATTTAATAATAGAGAAGATACAACAGGAAAGTATCAGCTCTTCTCAATTCCTGCAATATTTCGAGATAAAAGCCCTGCGGGACTCACTACCTATTTTCAAACTACCTGTTTTTAATTAAATTCTCACATAAAACTGAGTCATATTTATTCATCTCATCGAGTGTACGAATTGATGAATACGTAATGTTCGCTAAAAGATTTTCGTACATATAGTCTGCTGCCTATTAATCGCAAGCGCTAAAAGAATCGATTTGACGAAAGATCGAAACGATTCGTAGATTCGTTGTATCGTTATGTTCGCACAGAAAAAAAACGAGTTTCTTTTTAATGGGCTTTTTACAATAAGCTATTATCTAAGTTTTGAATCAGAAGATATTAGTCATCACAATCGAATGTGAGAAGTATAATCGATTATGATTGGTTAATTTCTTATAGCTTGAGACTTAGGTAATGACTTATTGTACACTGAGAGAAAAAAATAGTTTTGGCAACAATAAATTAACAACAATAAATTAACACCTCTAAAATTTAAGTACATGTACCTAGTTTTACAAAATTATAATAACTAAAGTAACGTACTGAATAGTATAAAAATATAAAAACTATAAAAATATAAAAACTAATGTACTTAAGTTTTACAGTTGTTAATTTATAGTTGCCAAAACTATTTTTTTTTCTCTCAGTGGATAAACCCTATAAGAATAAGTGATTAAAATAAATTAACAATTTAAAATATGATTCTTACATTGCTTTTCTGACCGGTCATTGTCAAAATAGAATACTTGTCTACCAATGATACGACGTGAATGTGATTGTACCAATCACAAGTAATAAATGTAAAACCGTGTCGGGACGTAAATGCGGGCTAACATCAAGGTAGGATGTGTATAAAATATATCGCCAAATCAAAATCGGGACGCAGTAATAAAATTTTTATCGCTTCGGAATGCGTGGTGATGAACATATAGTCTCGGTTTCGAAACTCGTAACCATACATTTGTGGCATCCGGCTATCCCGTCAACTCGAATGGTTTTATCGAATGATACGACGGACCCGCAGGATGGATTGTAATCCTGGCTGATTTGTCGGTAAGGCGGGGCTATTAAAGTCGGCCTTTTTCATACGGACTTGCTCGAATTCTGTATGGAGTCACAAATTCGAGATTCCACGCCGCGCTTTTATTACCCACTTATTTTATTCATGATTGCACGTCGAAGAAATTTTTATTCATTGTACGCTAGAATTGTTCGATGTGAACGCCACTTAGTTGTGACGCATTCGTGCGATTAAAAGTGGAATACGGGCTCACGAAGTGGAATCATGGCGATTTTTTTTTTTTTCATCGACGCGGTGCGAACATATGTTTCAACGGATATCCGGTTCTGTTAGCTTTATTGGATTAGCCCTCGCATTCGAGTTCTTGGATACTGGCCAGCTGGCAAACTCCGGTAATGTTTTCATTCGACGGTATTGTCCCTTAGTAATCGAATTATGTACACCTCAAGATTAGGAATTTACGCTCTCGGGAATTAAATCTTTCGCGCTCAGTCCGTCCCGTCGCGAGATCTAAGCATTTCAGCCTGATGAATAGTTTTCTAATTCTATTCCTCTCCCGTCTCTAGTGATCAGCGCTCAAGGATTAATCGCCAAAGATAAGAGCGGTACATCCGATCCCTACGTGACAGTTCAAGTTGGTAAAGTAAAGAAACGCACAAGGACCATGCCGCGAGAATTGAATCCAGTATGGCACGAAAAGTTCTATTTGTAAGTAATTTTGATAAGTTTCTCTGCTACGTCAGCGGAATATGTAATTCCCTCCGATTTCAATTTTGACTATGAATTCTCCGTCCTTTTCACGAGCGATGACGTCAATTGTTACTCACACACGTTTACGTTCATGTTATATGTTTACTTATCCACATGCATGGAAAAAAAATGTAAAGTAATATGTGCTACAATTTTAATAAATTGAAAGGTTTATATAGGGATAAGCGTCCATTTTCGTAAAATTTACTTTTTTGTATAGATGAAAATCGTTACTGTCTATCCAAACAGAACAAATCATGATAACGTCAAGATAATGTTAAAATGAATCGGATATTGAAAAATAACTTTTGTGATGATCATTCTGGAATCATTTTGGTATCATAATGACTTGTTGTTCTGCTTGAGTACAATTTGGCAAAGACACTGCAGTTTTTTTTATGATGGTAACGATTATTGATTAAAAGCTGAGATTGATGACAAAAAATTATTTTTGAAAAATAAATCAAATTATTATTATAGAAAATAACCATAAAAGTAACGACTTACTTCCATCCCTACTTTTCAATTAAATAAGCGATCATTGTATAATCACACTATAAGATACTTTTGCATTTCGTAAAATCTATAAATTATCGTACGTCTTAATAGAATTTACTTTATCGATGGATATTTTTTTGCCTTAGCGCTGATAAAATTTACTGCCCGGTAAAAAATACAAGTGTATAAAAGATTGAGAGTTGTTCGCCCTTACAGTTTTGAAAATAGTATGATTTATTTTCTGTAAAAAGAATAAACATTTGAATAGATTTATTATAATTGTAATGTACTTTTTATATTACATCTTTGATATTTTTATTTCAGGCAACTAAAGTTTTTTATAATTTGACAAAAATAACTTGAATATGTTTTACTAGTCTTACAAGATAAAATCATTTCTTTCCATGCATTGTTGACATACATTTAATTTTAATATTATGCGTGTATATTTTTATTGAATTATTGATCGTTTAAAAGCGGTAAAAGAAATTTAATTTAGTTTCAAGACGCGCGCGCGATGTGATTTAAAGCATTACGGTGGATGTCGTAAAAACCACAAACTCCTGTTCACAGTGAGTGCCACAATTCGTCCGATCGAATCAAAGTTCGAGTGTGGGACGAGGACAACGACCTGAAGTCGAAGCTAAGGCAAAAACTGACGAGGGAGAGCGATGACTTTCTTGGGCAGACCATCATCGAGGTCCGAACTCTCAGCGGCGAGATGGACGTCTGGTATAACTTGGAGAAGAGGACGGACAAGAGCGCAGTGTCGGGCGCTATTCGGCTGCATATCAGTGTCGAGATCAAGGGCGAGGAGAAGGTGGCACCTTATCACGTACAGTACACCTGTCTGCACGAAAATCTCTTCCACAGTCTGTGCGAGGAGAACGGCGGCATGGTCAGCTTGCCTCAGGCGAAGGGCGATGACGCCTGGAAGGTCTATTTCGATCCTCCTGGCGAAGAGCTCGTCGACGAATTCGCCATGCGTTACGGCATCGAAAGCATCTATCAGGCGATGACGTGAGTATCGAAGCCACGCATTCATAATTAATCATTAATCCAAGTCGTTATCTAAAAGCTACCGATTTTGTCATTACAGATCAATTTATTCTCGTTATTAAATCAAATAGAAATTAACCTTTTGTAGACGGGCGTGCTCGTTTAAACACATCTCTTTTTATTTTTTAAATTGCTAGCTCGGTTTTATGAAACTTGAATTATGGGATAATTTTTAATAATGCTTTATTTGATTCTTCGAAATCAAAAATAAAAAATTCAAAATGGTGGATCCAATATAATAGATAAATTTTTTTAAAATTTGATTAGCATAAAACTAGCTTTTCAAAGAATTTTTTATTGCAAAATAATATTAAGTTTCTAGTTTTGCTTTATTTGAAACTCATCAATGCTACATAAACAGTTAGTACTGATTTTCAAACTAACTTTCAAACTCTGAGCCCTATGCCATTAAATCCTCCTTCCCCAGTGAAGGTTATTACCCTTTTGAACATTTCTACAGGCATTCAAGCTCTGCGATATTAGGAACTCTTAAAATCGAATTTCACTATAATCAGATTATTTTTTAAAATTTAAATTTTAAATTTTAAAATTCTCAGGATAGAATCGCATTCAGCTACCCCGAAAACTCTCAGAAAATAAAATTTCTTTCAAGATTTTTTGCTAGAAAGCTCTCAAAGGATTGAATGAAAATTCACTCAATGAAAATCACGTATAACGTATTTGAGATTAAATTAAGACGCTATAACTCTGAGACAATAGAAAGAATTAAGATGAATGGTTTTTCGATACGATTTCGTGATTTCGTATTTTCCAGGCACTTCCACTGCCTCTCAACCAAGTACCTGTGTCCAGGCGTGCCGGCCGTTATGTCGACTCTCCTGGCGAACATAAACGCGTACTACGCCCACACGACCGCCAGTCCGGCCGTGTCGGCCAGTGATAGATTCGCCGCCAGTAACTTCGGGGTAAGTGCCGGATGTTGAAGATTGCGCCGTGGTATCTCCACTTCAAGTGTAGAAGAGTGAGGGATGGCGAATGCTGGAACCCGGCGGCGAGAGAAGCGAGAGAAATACTCGTGCAATTTCCTGTCAGCCAGCGCTATACGTTATCCCGAGCTACTTCTCATATCCTTGATGATTGCGAGTTGACTTGCACAAGGACGCACTTTTCGACCCTCTATCAATTCCGTTCTCACCAGGTCACCAGGAATAAAGGGATCAACCGACGCGAATATACATATATAACGTTGGTTAAATAATTACTTTGCAAACTTTTGAGAGGGATTAAGCCAATTCTCTGCCGAGACGTTTTGAATAAAGCTTAAATCTTGGTAAATCGGTCATTTAGTGGATTAAAACGGATTTCTTCCAAGAATCAGTAACTTAACTTTTCGTCGCGTTGATTGCAAAAGACTGTAAAGTCTAACAATAAAACGAGAAATGCTTGCATTTAACCCAAAAACTTCTTAAGTCACGAATCCATGCCTGCGTTAAAAAATGACAAGGTCACACCGTGTTTATGATTGCATTTTTTATTATCCCCTTAGCATACTTTTTGAAAGATAGAAAGAAACTAATAAAAAGACCTTGTGCACGTTACTTAATTAAGATTTTAATTAAGATTCTCTTCAACCACGTTCTTTTTTAACCATCTGTAGTTTAACCGACAAGACCGAGCAAATGAATTTTCCTGCCGTGCGGAGAATATGGAAATTCTTTTCTCACACCTCCACACGAATCGATGTTCTCGCCAATTCCCATATAACAGAGAAACGATATGTGAATCGAAATTTTGCTCGAAATTTAAATTCGTAAATCTCTTAATTCTGGAAGAGAATTGATGTATGTGAGAAAGTATGTTTCTTAAAGTTTTGAATTATGCATGATGTTCCTCTTTGAAAATATTACGCCAAACTTTCTGAATAGAAAGAAATTCGGTACGGTTAAAAATCTTCAGAAACCAAAAGAGAAAAAAATTCAATGAAAAAGTTCCATAGTAGAAATATACAGATATTATGTCGACCAAAAATTCTCATAGCAACATAAAAAAAAATCGACGTCTATTTATCGATTTTTAAAAAAGAAACCTTAGACAGGAAAAGAAGCTAGTATTGATTACTTGCATATCATTGATAAATGAAGCTAAAATAAATGATTCTCATTGTAGAAAGAAAAATTCGTCAAGCTACTGGATCAGCTGCACAACTCCCTCAGGATCGACCTGTCAATGTACAGGAACAATTTTCCAGCTTCGAGCCAGGAGAAGCTGATGGATTTGAAGAGCACCGTGGACCTGCTGACAAGCATTACGTTCTTCCGCATGAAAGTTCAGGAACTGTCAAGCCCGCCACGGGCCAGTACCGTCGTGAAGGATTGTGTGAAGGCATGCCTGCGTTCGACTTATCAGTTCCTTTTCGAGAACTGTTTCGAGATGTACAATCGAGAGTTCCAAGTGGATCCGATCGAAGCCGCGCGAGACATGGACGATCATGGACCGCGATTGGATTCGCTCAAATTCTGGCACAAGCTAATCTCCCTGATAGTCATGGTAAACGACGAGGACAAGAACAGCTATGCGCCCGTGTTAAATCAATTCCCTCAGGAACTCAACATCGGTCAACTGTCGTGTGCCACGACGTGGTCCTTGTTCGCGGTGGACATGAAGTACGCCCTGGAGGAGCACGAGCAGCATAGACTGTGCAAATCCTCGGACTATATGAATTTGCACTTCACAGTTAAGTGGCTGCACTCCACCTACGTCAAGGACGTGCCGCCATATAAGGGCGCCGTGCCAGAATATCCGGCCTGGTTCGAACCCTTCGTCATGCAATGGCTCAATGAGAACGATGACGTCTCATTAGAATATCTCCACGGTGCCTTTAGTAGAGATAAAAAGGACGGTGTAAGTAATATTACGCTACATTTTATCCACGAATCTCGATACAGTAATGCAGCAGCGTTCTTTAATGATTCTTCAATCTTTTTTTTAGTTCCAAAAGAGCAGCGAGCATGTGCTCTTCAGTGTCTCCGTTGTCGATATTTTCACACAGTTGACGCAGTGCTTCGATGTAGTATCGAGGCTGGAATGTTCAGACCCAGAGATCTGGAAGAGATACATGAAGAGATTCGCGAAGACTATCGTTAAAGTCCTGTTAGCTTATGCGGATATAGTGAAGAAGGAATTCCCTAGCCATTTGAAGGAAGAACGAATTGTACGTGCTCGAAATCCAGCGACAATTTGCGAACATTCGAGCCAAGTTATTGATAGACTTTACAAATTATTTTATTCCACAGGCGTGTATTTTGATGAACAACATCCAACAACTTCGGGTTCAATTAGAAAAAATGTTCGAGTCAATGGGCGGTGATAAGCTAGAAGAGGACGCGGCGAACATATTGAAGGAGCTGCAACAACAACTGAATGGAGCTTTAGACGATTTAGCTATACAATTCGCGAACAGTTTAGAACCGCGAATAACCGTTTCCGTTAAGGAAGTAGGAGACCTTCTGTTGGCTATCAAAGGCGGAGGACAGGTAACTCTATCGCAACCGGCGCAAAGAAATAACGTAACTGTAGAGGCCGACGATGTTCTGAGGCCGCTTATGGTTCTACTCGACGGTAGCCTATCTTTGTATGCTGAATCATGCGAAAAGACGGTATTGAAGAGATTATTGAAAGAACTGTGGAAGATAGTCATGAGAATCTTAGAAAAGACCGTCGTTTTACCACCTATGACGGATAAGAACGTACGTATTAAATCTTTTTGAAAAAAAGTTGAATTTTATTAAGTGACATGTGTATTATGATTTATGATTTTTGATTCTTAGATGATGTTCAAGAATCTGACGGATAACGCTAAGAATCTCGCTGCGAACGCCAAAATAGAAGATATGTCGAAGCTGTTTAAGAATCATATGGCTGGGAAACCTGATGTTAAAAATGCTCTCAGTGGAGTTATGGTAATAGAAATACATTATTCAAGCCATAAAAATTATTTGAATAAATTAAATTATCTACATTTCTGAAGGAAATTCGCTTAGTATTAAGCATTCTTATTCATTCAGGATATCTCCAAGGAAGTGGAGAAGAATCTTTCGCCGAAGCAGTGCGCAGTTCTCGAAGTTGCTTTGGACACGATTAAACAGTACTTCCACGCCGGCGGTAACGGCTTGAAGAAGACGTTCCTGGAGAAGTCGCCGGAACTGCAGAGCCTCCGTTACGCTTTGAGCTTATACACGCAGACAACGGATACCCTCATCAAGACCTTTGTCACTTCGCAAGTCAATCAAGGTACGTCACTTTGAGTTTAGCACATTAAAAAATTTATAAATCGTAAAAATAATAACTATTTTTATATGTTAAAAATAAAAATAATATTATTTTTATATGTGTTTCTTGCTAAACAAAAATCGCTATAAAAGCGAGACATATGAATTACTTAATCAGGAATACACATGAATTAATTAGACACAAGCGATATATTCTAATTACACACATTACACGTTCCGTCGTGCAACTATCGCGCGAAGAGTCGGTATATATCGGCGTGTGCGTATTTACACTCACATTACGACGTAATGAAAATTGTCGGGACAGTGCCGCTGAACGATGCATCAACGCTACGTCAGCGTCAGCGTTCAATGAGCAGCGAGAGAGGTGACGAAGGGGAAGGAGCCGAGGGTATGGAAAGCCTCGAGGAACCCCTTCGCCAGAGCAAGCCCTCTCTTCGTCGAGAGAGCCGACAAGGTACCACCAGAGCAGACTTTAGAAGGTCGCTGGAAGGGTCGGAGAGTCTTTTAAGTCGTAGTGAGTTAATCGTGGAGACGTCTTTCGATGCATTTTGTCTTCTTCACTTTTCCACAGTATAATCTCTACTAGCAATTTTAAAATAATTTCAAATGATGTCGTTTAATAAATACAAATGGCCAATCAGATGTTTTTTAAATCTTTATGTTCTTGTCAATTCGTATATTCTTAAAGAAGAAAAATGCTCTATAAAAACGTCTCGACAACGATAGCTGTGTTAGGAAGCTGTGCTGTTATCACTGCCGCTGCTGCTATAACTGCCGCCACTCTTGCTGCTACTACTGAGAACTTTATCGACCAGCAAAATGCCTCTTTCGGCCTCATATTTTCTTCAATACAATGCTTCTGACATACACATATCAAGAAAACTTTGTTACTTAATCATTAAATCACCATACACGATCTCAAGCAGGTGATATATTCACATCTAGTGCCACGTTGTTCCTCCGAACATTTGAAGGAACAAAAACACCTAAAAAAAGGATTCACGGATTGATTAATTTATCGATCGATCGTCTGCACCATGGACACTTTGTATCATATGCACTGAATTTTCGGAGAGTGTTACTAAAATTTTCCGAATACAAAAGAAAATGATTAATTTTTTAAAATGTGAAATCAATAAAATTTATAATTCTCGGCACACACCATGTGACTAAATCGTGAAAAATTTCACGAAGAAACTGACTTCGTCTTCTCTGATAATTACGCTGACAAGTACCTGACCTGCCTTATCAGAGCATGTAATCTGCTCTAGAAATAGAAATAAAAAATAGACTCTCTTAGCCTTAGTTTCAGATCATAGCATCTCAGATAGAATCAGACGAAGTCCGCGTAGTATCTAGATGCCATTCTAGCTTCATGACCTTCGTACTCGAGCGGAAATTTTAATTGTAAACTCTTCAAGTTCCAGATACCGCCGGTTCGGACGAGGGTTCGGTGGGTGAAGTGAGCATTCAGGTGGATCTCTTTACACATCCGGGAACGGGAGAGCAGAAAGTCACCGTCAAAGGTACGATTTCACTCTTATAGAATTTGTATAATTAATCGTATAACTTTGATAATTGATAATACTAATTAATAATTTATTCGTCGATAATTAAATTTTAAAAAATCTTTTATTTTTTTAGTTGTGGCCGCGAACGATCTGAAGTGGCAATTGGCATCAGGCATGTTCAGGCCGTACGTTGAGGTGAATCTAATTGGACCGCATCTTACTGGCAAGAAGAGGAAACAATCGACGAAATCGAAGAGCAATAACTGGTCGCCGCAATTCAACGAGAGCTTTGACTTGTAAGTTTCGACGCAGAATTTAATTTATCAATAATTACTAATTTATATTTTCGTAGACACGAAGTTTCTTCAACTTTTGCCTTATCTTTGTTCTTAGTATGATCGGTAACGAGCAACAACAGCTAGACTTCTACGAGTTGCATATCTGTGTGAAGGATTATTGCTTCGCGAGGGAAGATAGGCTCGTCGGAGTCGCGGTGATGCAGCTTAAGGACATCGTCGAGGAGGGCTCGTGCGCGTGTTGGCTGTCGCTCGGCAAGCGTATACAGATGGACGAGACCGGTTGGACGATCCTGCGCATTCTCTCGCAGCGCAACAACGACGAGATCGCCAAGGAGTTCGTGAAGCTGAAGAGCGACATCAGGCAGGAGACACTGCTACCGAATCCCACTTGAGGAGATACGACATTGTATTAATAAGCCGATAGCGAAGCGACTCGAGTACTTCGAGCTTGGAAAGAGCCCGAAGAGGAGAAGAAAAAAAAAGAGCAGAAAGAAAAGGAGAAAGAGAAGCAGGAGGCCGTCCAAAAGGGGTTAGCATTTGATGCCTTCGGTGCCACAAGCGAACGAAACCTTTCACGATTTCGCGAGAGAGAGTAATTCGCGCGATTCATCCGGCGAAAACGATCGCCCCAACCCTTCCGCCTTTCTTCGCTAAGAGGCACACGACCTAGGAAGGGACAAATCTAGCAACGGGATTTGATTTACCGCGAAGCTTCTTCTCTCCATCTTTCCTCGCGCTGTGGAGTTCAGTCGAGCGTAATTCCTCTCCCTTTTTTACGAGACTCATACACACACACATATACACACATAAAGTTTCAATCTCGTCCCTGGACAGCGACGACGCACCGGGAACTATCATCTTCCACAGATCTCGAGATAGGACGACGCGCTAGATCAACCCCGCGTTCGACTTGGCGTTCGTCCTGCGTACTATTACAATAATGAAAAAAGGGTGATTCCTCCCTCTTGCATTTATAAAGAACTAAAATAATCGGAGGAAGCGGAGCTCGACAACGACACTCCAGTACTACATAAGACACATCGGACTCTTCTTCGTGGATGTGTCGTAAGCGTGACGCAGAGGGAGACGAAGATACGAAGGAGAGAGTGTTCGCTAGGACAAAGACGCGAAACGTGAAAATAGTGCTGCCAGTACGCAATATATTTGGTAATATTCGTAACGTAAGATAGGACGAGAGATTAACACCGCGAAGAAATCAAGTACGGTGCTTCGCGCAGAAGGCGACAGAGACTCTCTCGATCGGACGCGCCGCCGTTCGCCGAAAGACTGACTTCGAAATGGAAGAGGACGAATAAGCGAGTCCACGTATGATGGGTCCTTGATCGTGACGCGGCCGCATATGCTAGAAACACAGAACGAAATCGATGCGTACATGGAACCGCAAAGTTTACGTGCCACGCATACATACACATTCACACATTACGTTTACACGCGCGCGATACGACCGCGTCGTTTCTAGACCGTTTGTTCGGAAGGACGAGTTTACTGTAGATACGTGAAAACCTTGTTGAGACGAAGAAGTTTTTTCTAAATATACAGTTTAAATGTAGCATTGCGTACGACCAAATAGGCACGCCCTGTGACGTCACGCAGCGGCGTGCCGTTAGTAATAAAAACAGAAAAAAGTTAGTAAGGCATTGTAATTGTAAATTACGTTCTTATTCGTAAGATTATACCAGAAATGATCGTAAGAGTCTGACTGTTGCTGATGCTGTTGCTGCTGTTGCAAATGATATCGAGATCCGCCCGAAAGCTTCGACAGTTACGCGAAAGCAACGTAACTATTCCAGACCGTTGCGAGCGGAAGATGTACACACGTTGATCCTGCGCCTCCAGGAGTCACATGTTAACAGAGGCAGGCCCGACACGCTGCAAACGCGAATCCTCGTTCTATGAATTGGCGAGCGAGCGAGCCTACAAAATTGAATTTTACACTCCTGTAATTGATGCTATCGATACTCGGATACTCGGGTACTTTGAGTATTATCTAAGGGCCAGTTACTTTGAGATATTATCAAAATTGTGAGTTGGATAATATTCGAGCTATCCGAGTAACATCCGTAATTTTTGACAGCGCTATCTGTAATCTTGTAGCACGCGCAAGTAATTATACCGTAGCTTTTGATTCCTTTTTAGCTCCTATCGCTATTTTTTACGGCAACGCCTATTTCCGAATACAACACGAGGCGCACTGAATTATTATTATTAGTACAACTATTGCTACCGTCTAGCTTCAGCGTGTCTTGTTCATCTTGCCTCGTGTGCACAGCGGACGTTCGCCCGTCCGTAGAAACATCTATTGCGTTCTCGCTGATCTCTCTTATCAGACCAACAGCGAAAATGGATGGAAAACGATCGGTGTTCTCTTCACCACACCTATTGTACTACGATCGCACGAAGCTTCGGTCGGATCCTTCCGTGAGAGAAACTCGAAGGCACGTGACCTCGTATCCGATGAATCCAGTTAACGTCCAGCCCAGGGCTGCTAAGTCGGGCGGGGCAGGTACAACACAACTCCGGAGATTATATTCGCTATTATATTCAAAAGTTTCTACTACGTAGTACGTCTAGATTATACTTACGTATTGTGTATAGTGTCTAAAACTGCTGATGTAGCTGCGAGCGCGGGATTTTCGATCGGCAGATAGAGAAAGAGAGACGAGAGTCATCTAAAGAGTGAATGATTATTTCAGTTGCAGATGCTTATCAAATTTGGGTACATCGAAGATTATGAATGGAAGAATTCTAACAGTCTTCGAATCTACTTCTTTAAGAATCTAAGAAAATTGAAATTAAGAAAAATTAACATTAATGAATCGGAAATTAATAATTTGTATTCGCTAAGTTTAAATTGTTTAATTTATAATTTATAAGATGAAAATATATTAGATTTTTTAAATTTCAATTCGGAGATCAATTATTCATTTCAGAGGTTATAAAGCATCTGCATCTGTATCTGTCGTTGATGATTTCGGAAAAATTCAAGCTGGAGGAAAGAAAAACACACCGCGATCTCGCCACCATCTTCATTTGTAAAAGTGTAAAAGTGTCTATTTTCTCCGCTGCCTAACACTAAGTACATTACTTAATACAAAAGGGCTGGCGAATTCGGCACTCAGATCGGCCTCGTCGACGGGGACATCCAGATTACCTCGATACTCGTTCCTTCTAGTCGCAGATCGCAATCATCGCGACCGTCGACGAGGTCGACTGTCAATTTTTCCTCCTACTCTCCGCTTCGATTAATATCTTGTAAGCTTAATGAAAATATCTCGTGTATTCTGTGATAATTACCCTTTAAAAGAACACTGACACGTTACACTTTACACGCACAAGAAATATACAAATATACAAATACACGTACGAGGGGAGATCTGCAGACGGAATCCGCGTATGCGGAAGGTAGAAATTGTACAGAGATTGGAAATTACAGATAACAAAAAAATAGATGCGACTACAACATTACACCGATCCTAAACATAACAACAGTATTTTTCTTCTTTAAATACATTCCCATATTTCTATTCTCTATAAACGTCCGAGGAGTCTTGTCGCGATAATAACGGAAGAAAAAGAAAGAAAGAGAGAGAGAGAAAGAGAGAGAGAGAGAGAGAGAGAGAGAGAGAGAGAGAGATACATATATTACATATATATACAGAGTGATTCAGACTCGTCTACATTCCTTTCATCTATTGATTCCACGACCAATTCGCAGTTAATTTTTCCTTAGCGATAGTTTTATTCAACTTTCTAATATTAAATATGTCTAAGCCTCAAGTAAAAATACTGTGAAAGTAAAATTCGCTTCGAATTGAATAAAGATTAAGGCTCCGTCATCTTTACCGCTCGTTGAAATTATTAGGCTTTTTACCATCTTACAGTTTAAAAACTTATCGCTGCCTTAACACTTTTCGTTAAGGAAAAATATTCGAAATTGATCGGAGAGTCCGTAGATGGACGAAACCTGGAACACCCTGTGTACCGCATTGACAAATCGTAATTTTTCATTCGCGATATCAGCTGCAAGGAGACATACAAATGTGAAGATACAGGACGCAAAAGTATGTAGTGCATAACGACAAAAATGTTTTTAGCTCCTAATAATTGAATCCAAATGAAAAAGAATCCATTCGACAAACTTGAGCAAAGATCTGAAAAAAATTATTAATTAGTAATTTATGCTTAAACTAGAGATTTTATGTTAGTAGAATTTTATGTTAGTCTTTCTTAAAACTTATTTTTCATAACTTTATATCATGCTCAGTCCTCTGAGTGATAATTACAATTTTAAATAAATAAGTTTTTATGTTTGATATTTTGGTCGAAATAATTTATAATCATCTTGGAATATCAAAGACAAGTTATCAGCAAATCAAGCCGTCGTTATTTTCCGATTTTCTAGCGTAAGAAAATTGTACAAAGAATGAAATGTTTACTTCTCGTTCGCATCAAAGGGAAGTTTCCAAGTGATTGCCGCAAACTTTTGCGTCCAACCGACGAAAATGTAGAAAATTACGATCGAAAATTCAAGGCAGACTCCAGATCGCTATAAACGAACGAGATATACATTTTTCTAGCAAGGAGAAGAGAAAGATTACATAACAAGAGGGAAATTAAGGAGAGAAAATAAAAGATATACACAACTGTTGACAATACTATGCTTGAAAATCGTATTGACACATATGTAATGTACCTAACAAATATATAAAACAAAACGGGATGTTTGTGTTTCGTAAGTAAAAGCGTATTAAGAGTAAACTCGTAATAGGCGCGAGGAGGCACGATGAACTCGCGCGAAACGCGGAACGCGTAACTTTCTGCGCGTATCATCTGCGTGATTTATTAGGTAATTACGACTAACGAGTGAAGAAAAGAAGCAGGCTTCGTCGTCTCACGGAAAGCGCCGTTATTGTCGAGAAAAATTTTTCAAGCGAGGAGAACGAAGCGAAAGAAAGAATTATAAAGACAGTAGGAGAAAGATTTCGATGATACGTCGCTATGCAGGTCGCGAGCAAGGTGACCCAAAGTAATTGTATCCGAGTATGAAACACGCACATTCAACACAAAGAATACCTGCGTAGAATATCCCGAGTATCGAATCTTCATCGATAAACGTTTCCGTTTGTTCACTCACACCGACCGCGTTGTTCTCCAGCGAACTGGATGCACATAAATGTATATAACACCTTATACACGATACACAAAATGTATACATGCGTACACATCGACACACACACACACACACACACACACACACACACACACACACACAC
>Ga0157364_1002015_pt1 | contig 18301 bp, 6 predicted proteins | sample AttsexASBM2_FD_111476 | JGI IMG/M metagenome (GOLD analysis project Ga0157364, IMG submission 111476) | Fungus gardens microbial communities from leaf cutter ant in Ribeirão Preto, State of São Paulo, Brazil - Atta sexdens ASBM2 | ecosystem: Host-associated > Fungi > Mycelium > Unclassified ...
CCTTCAAAGTACTTCCCATCGACTGCAACGCACTTATGCCAGCGCTTGATCCAGCTCTCGAAACATTTCTGAAACTCTATTGTCGGTATAGCCATCAAAGCCGTCTTCGATTTTTCCATTATCTCCTTTTGGTTGTTAAAACGCGTTCCCCGTAATGTTTTTTGACTCGAACAGAAAAAAATCGCAGGGAGCCATATCAGGTGAATTCGATTATTGGATGGTATTCGTTTCACTCTTGGTCAAAAATTCACTCGTTGCAAATTCAATTCCATTTTTAAAACTGTAAAAAATCGAAAATACGTGCAGAGGTAGATGTACTCAAGACGGCGTAACTTTTACAAATGTCACAAGCTATGGTGATAAAATTTGGTGGGAATGTCAATGATAGGTGTGGCAACCTAACCAAAAAAACAGAACTCAAATCAGCTGACTCAGAGCATCACCTGGTGATAATTCCAGGAACTTTTTGACCAAGGTGATATATACATTTCGTATCTTTTCTTTCCTAATTTATTGCTATGTTGCTCTACTTGTTTCGTTAAAAAAGAGACATTTTAAAAGCATTTATGTCAATCGACTTCGGAAGTTCAGAAAGAGCAATTGCAAGAGAACTAATACCTGTGAACCACTATTACTGCAATTCCACAACAATAATTGAAGAATACAAGTAAACTATATACAACCTATATGTCTGAGTTAAAAAGTCGTTACTTCTATCCAATAACGCGTAGAAATGCCAGATAGTTTTCAACGAAGCCGTCTTAACGTGTTATAGTACAGAGTCACTTAAGAGTTGAAATTACGTTCAGATCTCTGTACTTGAGACAAGCTCCCGGCTGTTATCTTACAAGAGAAGTACGTCTTATTCTTGGTTATCGATCGAGAAACCATTACTCATCTACGTTGTCGAAGACAAGAGAAAAAAGGACTGAGAAAAACGAGCATGAGGATATAACTTGAGGCTCGATCCATTCGTACAAGCAAGAAGAAAGCGTTCTATCCTGTGTTCCGTATCGTATAGCTACTACGCGAAGTATTGTGTCTCGTCAATGAAATCGATTTGATTTTCCCGTGCAACGGCAGCGCGACTCCTCTTGCTTCGTCGGCCATGAATGAAGGAGCAGCTCGCTCGCTCGCGCTTTGTCATATTTTACGCGCCCATGCTCTTGTGACTCCGCTTCACCGAGTTTTGATGCCAAGAATACAGAAGCAAAAAAGTCAAAATGAAATTTCTGCACATCCAAGCGAGCCATACAAAGGGTTCATTGTGCGTCATACGCGTGCCCCGCTGCACTGCATGCGCATCGGAGCAGAAATTGTGTTAAGGGAGAAAAAGTTATCTTCGGTTCTTGAGAAAGCGGTAGCAAGAGATTTGAAATATCGACTATACGCGCCACCCACGAAGTGTTTGTTTGAGATATCGACTGCGTTTGGCGCGGAAAATATCTACACAGTTTCATATTTTCAATTTTGTTTTCCGCTATTGGTGCGCATTACTTTTGAAAAGAAAGAATTTGAAAAAAGCAAAGTAACGCAAGCATTCATTTTCTGAAACGGAAGTGCATTTTGTTGTTCTGATACACTTTTTATTCGAAGAAAATCTTTGCAAGAGAAACAATTTGATCTTCTCTTCTTTTAACATTACTCGAAAGTATCCTGCCATAGATACTAATTTCACGAAATGTTTATTTTCGAGAATTGATGCAATAAACAGATCAAATACCAAAGTTCAAATAACGAATATGCATCATATGCATTTGATGGAAGCTACTGCTTTAATGTGCTAAATTCAAGACACGTCTCTCTATTAATAGAAGCATCAATGTCGGACACAACATGTTACGTGCAATGTCTGATGATAAAATGGTGCACATATGTCTTACATAAATATTGGTAATCGATTTTCACCAAAACGTTTGAAGCGAATATATTTTCATAAAATCGTGTATTAGAACACGAACGTTTTCTCCACCATATGGTGCCGCTCGTGCAATTCTACTGAGTTTCCGAAATTTTGCTTGCTTGTTCTCCTTTTATTTTTGCTTTGGCACGAATTGCAGGGTTTCGGGAGGTAATGGACGGCAAAAGATGAGGTAGCCATGGCGAAATAAGGCGATCACTATGCATTCGACGTCCAGTAACAGCGGCTGTCTTCCAAAGGGACATTGAAGAGGATGCTGTCGGGAAATGATACAGCGGTGTATCACAAAATTACTTGATTTCAACAGTCATTAATAAGAATTTCAGACAGTACATCTTGTACGTTAAATTGACAGTATTCAAGAATGAAACCGTTAACTCTTTTGAAGATTATTCAGGTAAGATAAGAATAATATTTTCGTGTAGCAGAAATTTCTTCCTTCTTTATAAAACTAATATTAATATTACAGCAGCTCATTAACCAGCTGTATATCTCCTACATTTCTCATATTAAATGCCATATTTTTCTTATCATGTAACGCGTAATCAAATATCGGTCGTTCGTAGCACAGCATACTGATGCGATAGCATACACAAGATATACAAGACTGGACTGTAGGTATAAGCAATAAATGGTCGCCGGATGCTACTGGTATTTCTCTTTATTTCAGCATCAGCGATCGGCCAATGGCGAGCACCGTGAGGAATTGTGTCAGCTTGCCCGAAGTTAAAACGGCGCTTCCAGATGCGGAAACTCGTTTGGCGAAGAAGCAATGTTTCGCTCAACGACTGGCCATGGACGCAAGAAATAAATGACGGTTTCTTTCGCAACTTCAAAAAAAATTCCAAAACGCTTGGGTTATATGTATAAAAATAATTGAAAAACTATTGAAAAACTTCTATTGTCGATGAAATTTTTCAAATATAAGATTTCTGAAAAAAAAAACAAAGATCAGCAGATTACCTATGCAAATATTGTGCGAATAATATTTCTAATATTTACGAGATAAAAAGGTATAGCATCAGGATTACGAGGATTATAACGTGCTAATCCATAGAGAACAAAACTGACAGCCGAATAACTAAAACAAACCATAAATCTTGACAATCTTTCAAATTGTTTAATATAAAAAATTTATGTATATAGAGAAGATCATATATAAAATGTATATTCTATAAATTTAAGATGTTATGTAAATTATAATATATATTAAAAAATAATAATATATATAATATATATAATAATATGTAGCTATATATGAATATCTTTAAGCAATTAAATGTGATATATTCCCTTCATCCTACATCTGCCTATAAAGCCTTCAATTTATGTTCGCGATAGAACAAACTTTTCTATGTTTCCCTTTGACAAAGAATAACGTACAGCGAGATAAATGGAAGTGATCCGCGTATTTCATATGGAGAGACGTGATCGTACTATGTAATTGAAGCGACAGTCAAAATACAGAATTATACGTGGTAAACTGAATATTATGAAGAGGAAAATAAAATATATGAAAACGCGAGAAATATATGAAAATGTGATGATTACTGTAGTAATTTTAGGACTATAAAAATCAGTCAGATATGAAAGAATCAGATTCGACTCGCGATCTATTTTTTTCTAAATGATCGTCGTTGCGATATGATAATTATACATAAAAAAAAATATATGTAGTCAGACGCTCTATATATATAATGAAAACATTTTTTTTTTATACATTTTCAACATCGTATAATAGATCAAAGTTATTTTTTCACTTCGCAATTAACAGATGTATTGAAACCAGCAAATTAAAACTTTTCTACGGCGCTAATATTTTTGCTAATTAAAAGCTGTATATATTGGCAGGATTGGTACTCCATGACTATCAATGTTGACAGCAATACCCTGCCTGTCCCATGGCATTAGATCGAAATTTATCACGCGATAGAACGCCACGCGGCAAAAATCGTTCTTGCCTTTTTTCCATCAAGCTTCTCACGTAACACCGCAACTCGAGCGCACGATAATTATCGCCATGGCCACTCGCGCTCGCGCGACATGTCGAGCGAAATCAATTAACGGGAATGGGTGGTGACCGGGACCATCGATCGATGAAACAAGCCACGAGATCGATTGTATCGTGTGTCGCGATCGAGTAATTAATGACTCGCGGCACCGCGATTAAACCTCCCGCGTCCACAGTCACCATGAATTACGGATGTTCGACGCGACTTGGCAAGGATAGAAAAAGCGGAGAGATATCCCAGAGGGGATGAAACTCTTATTAGGGCGACACATGTCACATCGCTACAAATAAAATCTGCAAACTGAATTACTCTATTCATAGAAATATTGAAAAATACGATCACATTATATACCTACATATGTATAAAAGATAAGCATTAAATTTATAACAATTAATTCTATTTAAACAGTATGATTACTTAAGGATGACATACTGTATGTATTTTTTTTAATAAAATGGAAAAATTATGATAATTTACAAATTTTTCTACATTATATTTGAAAATAATATAAAAAATTTGAACTTGGATCAAAAATTATTTCAGTAAGTAGACATGTTTTCAAAAAATAATTAATATAAAATTTACGTAAAATATAAATTTCCAACTCCAGTCACATTTTTTGCAGATATACTTGATATATTTTTCCGCAACTTTAATATTTAATTACTCATTACTTACATAAAGCAATATATGTTCCAACGTATCTTGTACTGTAAGAATTAATATATTTTTTATTGTTTCATAAACATTCTTTCGTTGAATAAAAAAAAAGATATTATCTAATTGCAAGCACAATCAGTAAACTTTAATATTCTGCACAATTAGCTGTGTGCCACAAACCGTTGTAATTTGCAAACGAGACTTTAAAGCTGCGCAATCTCAACTATATATCTTGAGTAAAAGAAATGCGTCGCGCTTAAAGAGGGTGAGATACCGTTCTTTCGTGGTGTCTATCAGAAGCAAGCACGGTCGGCTTACTGCCCTTCGTATTATAGCTCTTACACGTAAAAGTGGTTAACTTCCGTCGCTCTTTTCTTCCCCGCTTTATCCGGAAAGCAGTTCTCGCAAAAATACGGACAGTTTCGCACGATTTCGCGAAATGTTGAAATCCCGTCATCTTCATTAAAACGATCTTTCCCTTTTAATGCGCGGCTGCCGTTCGTTTTCAATTTAAATTCTATTACCCGGCGACTTATTCGTGAAGGTGGGATTGCAAAGCTTGCGAAAGAGTTCCTTTTACTTTCCATATTTAATGTAACGTGACGGAAAGTGTTTGAGAGAATAAAAATTTATTCCAAATTAAATTATTCTAAAAAATTTCCTTCTCCTCTTAGATTTTCTTACTTATTCTTTAACAATCATATCTTCAATAATATATTAGGGACGTATATACATATATCAAATTCAATTTTATACTTTATAATACTTTGACGATTTCATTACAACAAAAAATAATTTGTTAATAAAATAAATCATATTTAAACCAATCCTGCCGCAAGAATAAAAATTAAAAAGCCGGCGAGAATATCTCAAAAAAAAAAAAACTATACACATCTCTGTCTTTCTTTTTTTACCAACAACGTTAAAGTCATAAGGCAAACTGCGGATTAACAAAATTAAAACGAGAAATACCGTGATAAAACTAACTTCAGTTTGTTCGCTACTCATCGGAGAAAGAAGTATATGTACGAAACTCATTAACGAGACTGAACTCAGGCTTATAATTTGCATTCCTATTAATTTTATGAGATGTTCTATTTTTGCTTTATTATTATTTGTTTGTCAACTTTCATTAAATTTTTTACAAAGCACACAATAATTTAATTCAACGAAAATTTCAACAATTTAGCAATTTTTAGTGTATCATAATTTAATTTTCTCTTAATTTTCATAACAATAGTTTATCACGTCCGTATGACATATATGACATATTATTTCATAAATAGATCGTGATTACATTCATCGATATGTCAAAGTAACATAATAAAACAATAGAATATAATGCTGAATTTGTTTCGCAATTTCCCGATTTATTTCGTAATTTAGCGCAGTTGTTTCACGATCTATATTCCGTTTGGGAATAACGTTTTCAAAATATTTTTCATGCGTATTCACCAGAACTTCATATTTAGTCAGAATGATTACAAATATATAAAATTGTTTATTTAAAATTTCATGCATTAATATTTTGTTGTATAATTAAACAGCAACATCGTACAATTAGTAGCACGATTCAATAATGTACCTTTTATTCACTACTAGATCGAAAAAATTATCGGAGTTCGCCGCGCCTTATGCTTCTGTATGTGCGCATTCAAAAGATCTCCCTGGACACCGTTTTTATTCCGCGCAATCTTACGGGTTCACTAGGCAAGTGGAACGAGCTGTCTTCAATTTCTTGAAATTCAAGAATCTCGAACAAATGCGAGCACACGTAGCAACCGTAGAGAATTCTAAATAAAGGTAGTACAGACGTTGCATCAGACCATCGTATCGCTCGAGAGATCGAGATAGTACCAGCTCTTTCCTCTTAGAAAGATTCTACCAAAAGGCACACTCGTATCTATCGCAGATCAAAAAAGAACATCAAGGATGGATTTAAGTTTCACGTCGTGAATAAGCAAATGTATGAAAAGGTTCAATTTTATAAGCTTTGTATAACTTTTTTATTACATACAACTTTAAAGGATCATCCTGATGTATTGAAACCTTCTTTCTACGTAGTTTTATGCTTATTTTCACAAATTTCTCATTATAATAAATAAAATTAGATTTGTCATAATGTAGAAGTATGACTTATACATACGTCTTTCACATTATTACAAAAAGCAAGAATAAAGTCGAAGACTTTTCTGCGCATTCATTTCTCTTAATCTTACACTGGCGTTAATGGAATTCCACAGTGAACATTATTTGGCTGCTGGTTATTTTTTTTTTCAAAGAACGCTACAATCAAGCAAATAATCTTTACTTTCTATCAATCCTTATTCAGAACATCGAGATAGAATGTTAATGAGTATAATGCACTATCGCACCGCTCGTTCCAATTCCTCGATCGCTCCCAATTGAATTTCACGCAAGTGAATGCCGTATCATCGTCTCTGACCAGATCTCTCATTTCACGTACGCAAACATGCTTGCATGTATACATATATGCGTCTTACACGATACCTGCGAAACCTGGAGACTTCTCGGGGCGCACCGCAACCCTGAAGTGGATCGTCCGCGACCCTGAACCGGAACTAAGAACGAAAGTGATGCTTGTCGAGCTTGAGTCTTAAGCCCGTTTTACGCCTCCACATCGCTCTAATCTGTTGTAATGTCGAAATTGTGCAATCACGATCGTGAAAGCACGCCGATAGAATATTCATAGAGAATATTCGAAACCACACAGGGAAGACAGAGAAAGTTGACTGCAAACTGCTCGAAATTTCTGCTAAAATAGATTGATCGAAATGGTATCCTTTTTCACATTTCGATTAGCTATTCGATTTATAGTTCATTTTTATATCTATAAAATTTTAATCAAACAAAAAACATGAGTGATCGTTTATAATTTTGGCAGCTTAATATTATAAGATGTATGTCGAACTTTGAGAATTAGCGAAGTCAAATTTTTTACGAAGACTTTACTCATGATTTAGGAAGAAATTCCAGGGAGTACAGTTATAATGAATGGATATTAAAGCATAAAAAAAAATGCTGTTACAAAATTAATCTATCGAAAAACTATATTGAAATAAATTGATAAATGAGAAGAGTTAATATTATGCATTCTATTTAAATATTGTAAAATATATCTGCCTCAGAAAGAATTTAATAACTAAAATCTAAATTGTATTTGCAGTTTTAAATGTACAGAAAATAGTCCACTTATAGCGTTGATCATTTCGATCAGTAACGAGCAATAACAGTATGTGAGATGAGTTTAAAGTTGAATAATTTTGCATCAATCATTCCGTGTGCGTAACAAATCGAAGAAAGTATAAATGCATTAGAGAAAGAGTAGACTGCGAATAACGTGATCATCCGCGTCGTTATAGCGTATTCTCGTAAACTCATTCTCATATATAGTACTAGGAAAGAAAGTAAATCATTTACCGCATGAAATGCAAAGCTTCTTCATTAGACCACAGCGAGTTTCACATGATTTATAAAGGTGCGTATAAAAGTCAAAACTAGAAATCGTGAGAGATATGTCCTTCCCAAATTAATTTGCAGCCAATAAAGTTGAGTAATTAACGCATTTTGTCTATATAGTTACGCTTAATTAATGTCGGCTTTCTCTAAGAGAATGTATTTGTAAAGAAATTTAATGGCTGGCTTTTGTGAAATCACAAAGGAAATTATAAATACTTTTTAATAAATTTTTATTTCTTCTACAATACTTAAAAAGAAGATTATATTGAATTATTTTCAATAATTCTATTTTTTGCTATCACAGAGACAATTATATCGAATTATATTTTTTACGATTTTGTATTGTAAAACTTTCACGTATGTGAAGGTTTTACAATACAAAATCGTAAAAAATATAATTCGGAGAACATCCACTAATAATAATAATATATATTATATATGTATAAGTACAAATTAGTATCCTTAAATATCTGTCCAGAATTGAGAGTTTATTTTTACGATCTTAGTATCTTTCTATAAAGGTACATTTTAAATAAAATATGCCAAAATTATTAATATATATTTTAATTCCAGATTTCTAAATTTTCATAATATAGGTCTCTAATTATAATCTCTTCTTTAAACGGCTAATATTACGGCTAATTTTATAAAAGTTGGGAAAGATAAATTAATATAGTAACTTCTTTTTATGTCCTTAGAGAAGAGAAGGATCTTAGCACATTCTTTACAAAAATGACGGTAAGAAAGCAAATCGTCGTCGCGTAAAATGTGAAACTATGTGTCTCTCTTATGCTTCGTTGTGACGAATTTCACGGGACATAAAATACTGCTGAGCAGTGGCAAATAGTATAGAATAAGAAAAGAGATCTTGCAATGAGGGTCTAAGATGTAAGACGAATCAATTTAAACAGTACAGAAAAAATAAAATTAAAAACATCCTCTACACTCAACGGTATTTTTGTACCGATTAGTTTAAAAGTAAAAATTAAAATATTAATATTTATTTGAAGATATAATCTCTTTATCCAATTGTAAATATATGTTATTAATTCTCAATATTATTAATAAACGCAATGATATTAAAATTATATTAAAGTAATGAATCGATATTTTATTCTAATTATCAACTTGCACAAAACAAGAGCAATTATTAATTAAATTACGTGCTAAATCACATAAAAACATGAACAATTCAAACATGAATTATCGATTTTTCTGCATGAAGAGAATTTTTTCTTAGAGTTTACCCTGAAAATATGATAGTCGTAGAACAACATTGCATTTTCAAGAATTTTAATGTAGATCTCTCTCATTCATTATTAAAACTATAATAAAGTATAAAATAAAATTGTTTTTCGATTTATTAATATCTGAGAACATTATAGATTTGAACAATGAAATTTGAGCATAAAGGCAATTTGATATTTTAATTATGGATTTATTTATAATTTTCTGGAAAAAATAAGTTGGAATCAAACAAAATATTACAAACGGAATAAGCACGTTAATTTGTTATAAAGGTATTTTTTTAAATGTGTTAATTAATAAAATGCATTTCTATCGCGGATTTTCATTAGAATATTTAAAAAATCGTAAAAAATAGTTATGACAAAAAAAAATGAAAAATTATTTAAAAAATAAGGAAAATATTAGATAATAAAGTATAATATAATATATTATATATTATTAAATATATACTATTAGATATTATTAGATATATATTATTAGATATTATAAATATTAAATAATAAATTATTAAATAATAAAGAAAAATATGTTAACATATTCATTTTTTATAACACTCACATTTTTTTCGTCGCTGTGTTATAAAAATACCCCACGTGACTTGTTATTAAATGTAACTGATAAATAATATAGGAAAATTCATTGCGGCGAGAATTCAATGCAGAAGAAAAGATACGGACGGATAGATAAAAATGTCTGTGACAATTACGGTAAAATTTACCTTAAATAAACGCAGTGATGCGTATAATTAAGAGCAGCAACTATTATGCCTCTTCGAAAATATATGTCTCGGCGTATTTTCTGACACACCAGTTTCCGGAGAAATCACTTGAAAAAAACGTGATAGTGGGTAAAGAGAAAGAACAAGATCCGACAGAGATTGGCTGCTTGCACTCAGAGCTCATACATCTTGCTCGTAGCAAGATTCCGCCTCCCTTTCCGGCGCCGCTAACGTTAACTCGGGAAGAAGAAATGGGAAGTTGTACATATATCTCCCTCTCCTCGCAGATATCCCACCGAAAATTAATTGCATGTTGCGCGGAACGTAATTAGTAATTTTGTTCTAATTAGGGGAAATTACTCCCGAGAGTGCACAGAGGAAGGAGCCCTCGTTGTTTATACACAATGAGCCGCGAACTGTACAAATGCGAAATTGAAGATTTGCTGTAATTAGTTTTCAATGAGAGAGAGTTGAACTTCACAAATAGAGAACTGTATTAAAATGATAATTATTGCAACTATGATGTATACTCAGTAATCATAATATTGAATAATAATTATCATTAAAAAGAAAATCTCTGTAACAATCCAACATAATAACATGAAACTTATTACCTTTACAATTGAAAGATTTCATTACAAAGATAAATCGAATCAGAAACTTAAATAGAAATTAAATTAGAACTAATAAATTATAGTAATATACTAATAAAGTGTAGATACATCAAATTTTTAAATGTATTTCCCCCGTGAAAGATAAATAGATTGTATTAACTACATATAACACACAACTTGATTACTTGGCTTATAAAGGCGTTTGGTTTTCTTACTTTACAGAAAGAAAGTGTCAGATTTGACACAATTTTTCTGCATATTTACGAGAGAACAGTGGCCTAATGTTTTCAGCACGACTTTGAATAAAAAGACGCCCCGCCGTTCGCTATGATTTATAGAACGTGGATGACGCTTGTAAAGCGACCATTGTTCGGTCCTTTTTACAACGACAGTTCCCCGCGCAATTGTTCCAGGACGAAGGGTGCATACTATTTTGAACATAGCCTGTCAACGACCGAAAATCAGCGAAGAGAGTGGAAAGGGTGCTGATAAATGACTAGTACAAATGCGTACGGCGCGTTCGCAGCTATATAAAGACGCATTACTTCTTGAATTATGCTGCTAATTAAAGATAATTCGCGGCTGGATAGTTATAACGTGTTTCTAAATCTATATGTTCTGCATAAGAGTCTATAATCATCTTTAAAAATATTAAATAGAAAAGATTGAAAGAGTGAAAGCAAATAAAATCATGCATTAGAAAAATAGTTAGAAATCCTTTTATTATATATTTAAATGTAATAAATGAAATGCCATGATTATTATTGTGTAATTTTTCTTAATATTTTTTTCTTTCCTAGGAACTTAATATCTGTAATTATGGATTTAATATCTGTAAATTAAATTCTCTCGTAAGCAAAATACCGTATTTATTCAAGGATAATGTAACTAATGCATTAATGTATAACATAAGTAATTTGTTGATATTCAATAAATATTTATATTTAGAAATGTTGTAATCAAGATCCATTAACTTGGGAAGCGGAACAAGTTGCGAAGCAAATAAATCCAACGAAAAAGAAGAAAAAATTCCACACTTTCAGCTTTGGGGCTTCGTTGTGCTTTAATTAAACAAACTACGGGAGAATATATATTACTGGTAATGTATACGTTTGGCTTTGTTTTTTAATCTGCGTGTATGAATCTCGAATGTCTCCAGCTCGCTCTGATAAATGCACACAAAACCACATCAGTATGTACATGATACCACATAGAAAAGGCGTACAAGTACGATCGTGCGCAATTCGTAGCCAAAACGGAATGGGAAAGTGCATTTACAAGAAGCTTCGGCGACGATCACGTTGAATTTTAATTAGATCGCTAACAAGCATTTGGTTCAGTGGCTAATTTAAACTTTTGTATTTCGTTCAGAACTATCATTCGAAATCCCTCAAGAGGAATACCGTCATGTCGTGCCAGTGCGGAAAAAATAAACGATCAAGAGAGGGAAATTGAGTCGCAACAACAATATAGCCTCTCGGGGAGAGATATTATTCTACGATGGCAAAAACATCGATCAGCCAATTTCCGAGAATATCGTTACGCATAAGCCCTAGTCCGGAGTTGAAGCATTTTTCTCTCTTTTTATAAGCGCGCGCGCGCGCGCATTGCACTGATGCACATTTTGCGAAAGCATATACAAAGCGTGGCTGCGTACGAAGCGACACACACATACATATATAGAGCTTAACAAAGACCGGCGCGATAAATCTCTTGGTTACGAAGGGGGTTAAAAATTAACCCGCTTGATGCTATCCGGCAACGCCTACCGCGTCTCGGCTATTTGTCATGATCTACGGTTTATTGTCCGAAAGGAATTTCCCCAGCAAGGAAACTACGCGGCGAACGGGGTGTGCACCATGCATAAACTCGTGCAGAACACACGCAAAGGTTCCATCGCGGAATTTCCAAAATTCCTTGGTGAATGGTAATGATAACATTGAATTCCGATTCGAAAAATTCAATTTATCTTAAACGATATTCATATAATAATTTCTTCTTATATATTTCTAGAACAACACATTTTTCATATATTTCTAATGCACACAATCATGATTAGAATTAACATGGTAAGTAAATTTTGAAAGTAAACAGAAATTCTGGTTATTATTATAATCAAATATTTAATGCAATTAGACGATAAAGGAATATTGATGGAAATAAACAAAATTTCTGATTATTATCAATAAATAATCTGGTATTTCAAAGGTTTTATTATTTTTACTAGAATTCATGCAATCAAATTTGTTTGGTTAAACTTGTCTGATTATAGGTCTAGTTAATCAAAATTATGGATCGTATATATTTCACCAAATAGTCTGATTATTACATATATATTTCAAGTTAATTCAATCTTTTTTCCAGTGTTGTATATTTCTTATTATATTTATATTATAGCACATCTGCAAAACGTAGACATACAACTCAAATTTTTTATAAAAATTCTCACTCGTGCAAACAAGAATCAGACTGTTAAAAAATTTTTTTCAAAATTCTTGAATACTAATTAAAATTTCTTATATTTCTATTTATCCACAAAAAATTGCGTCCTTTTTGGGTTTCACCGCTTTTCAGACACAAGCGAGTCGTATATCAAAACTACCATCCTCAACATCACTAGCTTTTTGACGTTTTTTTTTTTCATTTCATCGCGCAAGCACCGTGAAAAGCTGTGCGTTAAAAATAATAAAAAGAGAATCTACCGCACAGAGTGGTGCCGTCTACGAAGCGTTCTATCTCGAGACCTCTCCAGACCGGAAACACTCCAAACTCCTCGATCTTTTTAACGAGGAAGGACTCCCTCGATTCAAAATTATTCGGAAACGGCTCATAAAATTTGGAATCTTTTTTCCCGACTACCGCATAGAGGCAGGGAATCTTATTTAATCGTAATTAACGCACATGAGAGATGAAATAAAATTAAAAGGAATAAATACTGCGCACTGCAGTAATTCTATACATTTTCAGAGATAGCTACACATTTACACGCATACTAATCTACAGACCACTATGCGGTATCTCTTTTCTCAACTCTTTTCGAGTTTTATCTGAGACCATCTTTCTCATTCTACTTTGCAACATCTTTTGTCACGACCTCGTTACTATTTGCTGAAACCACATGCGCGTAACGATAGAAAACTCACGACAAAAGTTCGAAGAGTAGTAGTGGTAATTTGAAGAATACAATTGCGTAGATGTCGGCCAAATATTTTACCAAGCGAAATATTTTTTCTGGGAATATCGCGTTAACTGCACGAGTGCCGAATGGTCGAGCTGGGATAACAGCGAAAACCATTACGCATTCGTGTAGTTGAAGGAAAAAAAAACATGTATATACACGTCATACAGTATAACATGTTGCATATATCATACAGTGGCTTCAGAAGTTAGACTCGTCAGACTGTTGTACGCAAGTGTGACTTTAAACATAGGAAACATTTCGTAAGTCGTAGAAACAACTGAAAAGTTGGAATTTTTATTAATATAATATAAATAAAATAATTTCAATTCTTTTATATTTTTTCTTTTTGATTAAAACTTTGTAATTTGATAACTTCCTCTTTTTCTTACTTATTATAAATCATTTTTATAATCATTAATCTATTGAGAAATATATAGTTGCAAATATTCAACTTAAATGTCAAAAATTTTTTTTAAATATTCTGTACATGATTGTTATATTCTTTTGGTATTGAATTATGACAAAAGCAATAAATAAGTGAAAAGTACAAATGAACAATGCAAAATTTCCCTTACATATTCGGTTATTCCATGTTATAGCTATATCTAATAATAGAAATGTGTGTGTATGTGTGTGTGTGTATCATGCAAATATATATATATATATTTGTATGACAGAGTAAAAAATATTTTTCACGATAGAAAATCAACGGGTTGAAAACACTAGAGTTTTCTTCCTTTCAAAAAGCATACGTGCAAACCATAAAAATCCAAACGGATAATATCCTTAATAAAAAAATAACAAATCTGTGAAACATTGCGCGAATAATCCTATAAAAACTGAAACTGCATACAAAATAAAAATTAATAAAATATTTTTATTTTCCATTTTATGATGTTTATTATTTTAATTACAAAGTTTTAATTTCTTCAATTATCAATGTGTATTCTATCAATACCTTTATTTATTTTCTTCAATTCTTCAATAATAACTGGTAATTAATTAAAAAAAAATTGTTATAAAGAAATATCGATATCTTGTTATTATTTTTTAATAAATTTTATCTTCACATTCATTCCATCATCGTGCATCACAGTATATATATTGCATTTATCATTTATATTTTCTTTTTATTTTCCATCATATTTGGAACAATAAAATATAAATTGTGACAAACAGGGATTTGGCGTGTAAATCACACTCACTTTCGCGATTTGAATCACATGGAAAAAGGGAAAAAGCAGATGATGCGGGTAGCCATGTCGTTCGTGTCTATGAATACAACCTGCTCATTACGCGGCATGTTTACGCGTGTGCACTAACGCTTTAACACTATAATATAATCGCCGAGCGGTGAATCCCACGGGAAAGCGCGAAAACACCGTGGGGCAAATCTCATCCGCGTGGCCGGACCAATTACGCTGAAACGTTGCCACAATGCTACGCTACGAAATGTACACCCACGAATATCATGCCCAGAATTATAGCAGGTATTAAGAGCATTAGGTAGCTATTGTCGCGTGGGCGTGCAACGTGCCGTACCAAATGCCCGTGTAATTGTTCACCGTCGAATGATCAGGGATCGTCGAAGCTGGCCTGAAACTTAACCACGTTCGCATATAGGTATACGTTTTAAGCTGCGACATGCGCATGAAATTTCGCTTAAACGAAAATGAGCGAGACTTGTATATTTGTAATTAAAAAATATTCATATATTACGATGAAAAATGACAACACAAAAGTTAAAAATATATAGTAAATTGAATTATACATATATATATATATATATAATAAAAATCATAATAATTGCATTTTTCCGTTATACAAGAGAAAATTGAAACGCACATAAATTTCATTATTACATTAAACTTCATAAATGCTAAAAAAAACTGTACATTTAACAGTCACGCATATTAATTAGAATAATTTCTATGTAAATTATATAAAGACAAATTATATATCTCGTATTAGATTCTGTAGTATTCGTAATTAAAACCGGATGAATAAGAGCTGAAGAAGATATTAAACTCTTAACTTTATTCTCCTTCAAGAAAATATTAATATATGACTGTACTTTCAACTTGGCTCGTAATTTAATTCGCACCGGTACTCATTGCCCTGCTGTGCCGAACTTTTTCTTACATTTCCCATTTAATTACGCTTCTATTACAACGGTGTGGCCAGTGTTAAGCCGATCATCGTAATAATGCCGAAAAAGGTAGTTTGATAAAAGGATGTATGGCAAAAGCCGATGAAAGTTTAGAACAGTTTTCTCTTCATCGTATCAGTCATAGTCCTTTGGAAAATTTCATTTTGGTAGCAATCACAACAAATCGGCTTTACGTTTATGCTTGAAAGAACACTAATATACATATATCCCAGTGCCATCGGCATTTGCACGAACGGAAAAGACTCGGTCTTTGCAAATAACATTTTTTTAAGATAATAAGCCGCTTAACTGGACAACGTTATACGATAATATCTACTAGAAAGATTATTTAAGATATTTGATAATTAAAACAAAAATTATATAAAACAAACGCAGCTAAAAAATTAAAAGACAGAAAAATTTTATGAATTAATGAAAAATAATTTTTCTAATCTCTAATTAGTTTTAAATATACATGTCTTGAAATAAATATTAAGCTCCTCCCTTATTATTCTTATAATTTTTTTTATAATACTGATTTCTAACTATAGCATATTGCACGCAAGCGAGATAAAATTCTTCTTTAAGAACACGTGCTGTGTTATAAATGGAGAGCCGCCGGAAGGAAGGGCGTTTGCACCGAGTAAAATAGTTTAGTTATGCGAAGGAGAGCTCAGTGAGTACCGTCGAGTGAAAGAATCGAGAAAAAATATATTTGCCTCAGCGAGAACTCGCGAGGCAATGCAGAATTCTGAGGAGTAGCAAAGAAACAGTTCGCAAAGCAAATGAGTTACTTAACGAAGGCTCAAAACTTCTTGAGAGCCACACAAATATTCAGAAAGAAAGAATTAAACTACTTCTACGTTGCAATAGCATTTTCTCTTAAAACCTGAATTTAAAAACACATATTCATGCAATCATAAATGAACATTACGTAATCAGAACTCAGCTAATTTTTTTGCAATTTAAATCAGAACGATTTTTACTGATTTAAAAACAAGTAATGTTTTACTATATCACAAATTAAATTTCATTTTTTTCGTTTAAAATTATCAAAAGTCAGATTAATTCATTTCATATCCATAATAAGGCATGATATATAATTATATTTTATGCTATAATCAATTCTTTTATTAATTACACGGTATCATAGCTTTTTATCAAATAGCGAACAAGTTCAAGCGATTTTGAGTGAAAATATCAGATTAACTGTAATTCGTCACGTAGAAAAAATAAATGGCGCTTTGTGAAACTTTACGACAATGTTTATCAGCATATCACGCATTAAAATTACCGATTCATACGTATTTTCCAAAAAATCTGTGTAATATAGGGTCGAGTTCACGTCAGCAGACAGGTATGCGGCAGCTGGCAGAAAGAAGAAAAGTACAATTAAACCATTTGGCGCGCACGTTTTGCTTTAATTAGTCCAGATTTCTCTTAGCCTCGCGGAGAATACTAAAGCGGCTTCAACCCCTTTGTCTGGCGACTTAATAAAGTCCTTGGCACATTTATTTCAGAGAATGTGTTCTGCTTGAGACTCAGCCATTACATCATGCCTTCATGTGATATCTTGATACATGATTTGTCTCAAACAAATCTATAAGACGATTTCACGATATTAAAGAACAAATCAGCTCTGAACGCTAGCAAACTCATTTCTACCAAGAAACAATTCTCCTCATTTCATTTATATGTCATTCATTCTTTTCTTAAGTAATATATTATTATAATACAATAATCATTATAGTACAAAATTCAATAATACAATATTCTTACAATTATTTTTAATAAATCAAATTCAATGAAATAATTCGTCAATGAAAAAATTCAAATATACTAAACAATATACTTTTAATATATTTATAAATGTGTTTTTTTTTATAGCAGTTATCGCGATTACGCAATACAATTATTTTCTCTAACAACGAAATATTTTCAAACATTTAAATGCTTTACAAAAATGCAATTTAAAGAAAATCAAATATCTTTCCAACTCATCTTTTTTCTTGCATCAGCAACTATTTCTATTGCAATAAAATATATAAAAATAATAATTTGTTTTATAGCAAGACGCGATTAAATTATTTTTCAAATAACTTCGAGAAACAGAAGTAAAAAAATTTAGTCTAAAGAGTTATATAATTAAATTTATTGAAAAATTATTCAAGTATAAAATGGATGCGAAGTGAAAAGTGTTGTGAATGAAATTGTTTACGTTTCAAGAAGAAAATTTCCGTCATAAAGTTTGCCAACATTCGTTAACTACTCGATGAGAAAAGCAAATAAACTCCACAACGCTTTCTTTTGCTTTACTC
>Ga0157364_1002016_pt1 | contig 18298 bp, 9 predicted proteins | sample AttsexASBM2_FD_111476 | JGI IMG/M metagenome (GOLD analysis project Ga0157364, IMG submission 111476) | Fungus gardens microbial communities from leaf cutter ant in Ribeirão Preto, State of São Paulo, Brazil - Atta sexdens ASBM2 | ecosystem: Host-associated > Fungi > Mycelium > Unclassified ...
AGTTTTCTAAACAACTTTGAATTTTATATCGTTGTGGATCGTCGTAAAGTGAGGGTCAAACAATGTTCAGTCATCCTTTGGAATAACTTTCTGCCAGTGTGGGTGCCTAATTTATAATCTGGAGAGATCTTAATCCCTCGCTCAAAGCATTCTTCCGGAACAATGGCGAAACGTTGGTTGATGTAGGCGGTTGCCCCGATCACTAAATTAAGAGATTTCCTAGCTAAAGAGCTATGGTTAGATACTTGATCCAACAAGCTTTGCAAGTTTTCTATATTAATTACTTGACTGAAGAAACTGTACACGAGTCTCGTCGTTTTCGTGATCGTTTTTACGACTTGACAAGTAATTCCTTCTCACACATTTCTTTTTAACTTACTCGCGCGTTCATAAAAACATCAAATTCACTGGCAGATCCATGGTCTCCCTCCTTGGATTCTTCTTTTTTAAAAATATTTATGACGAAATGTTATATATATTTTTAATATTTCTCTCTGGAATGTTAATTACAATTTTGATATTTAAAAAATATTTTTTAGTTTAAGGAACTTCTAGATATTTAAAAACATTTATTATATATTATTCTTTTTTTAGTTAATATAATTTAATTTAAAATAATTTAATTTAAAATTAATATATAAATTAAAAATGAAGCGTTTATGGACTGTACATTTAATAATACCGTTTTAATATAATAATTTAATATTTTATTTTTTTATATTTGTCTTTAAAAAAAATTTCGCGTCGATGGTCCCCATTGAAAATTTCTAGATCCGCTAATGATCGAATTTTACATTTGTGTACATTGCGTTTACAAATATTCCAAATAATCACAACCGAGCCGCCGCAAACACGTAGATATCCCGCAGATTCGATATCTATCAAAAGACTTTCGATTGCGACATTAATGCGAGTCAGCTGCGTCGACATTGTTCCACATAAAATTGACAAATGTTACGATTTCACATTCTGCTAAGCGCCACTCTCAGACGATCAAGATACACCAACCGACAATCTTCTGATAGTTTTATTGCATGGCGTATGATTTACAGACGTAACACGCCTCTTCGAACAACCAACTATTATGCAGCGGGTCGAGCTCCGTGCTCTGGAATATACGATAATCTTCGAAATCCGGCCGACGCCGATGCGGCCGCGCCGTTTCCCCATTCGCTCGGAATTTCAAGCGGAATTTTTCACGAGACCTATAGACAGGAACGCGGCTCGTTGGTTAATAGTCCCGATGTGTATGCGTGTATGAGCGAGCAACATTGGAAAGCAGCTTAACCCTTGAGGACTCTCGACTTGGAGCGATCGACCACCAACTCGACATGCGTATATGTCGCGTCGTCGATGCACGCGCGCGTACTCGCATATACAGGGATGAGAGTCTGATGGTGCCACTCGTACATATCTCTGGAAAGCCGCTGGAATTCATATGCCAGACGGCCGACGTGTTATTATATCTCATGCTCGGTGCTACCGGAAAATTTGAACTTCGGCCGACCTCTTGGCGTCGCGCCAGAACGACGATCCTGGGACCCGCGGTTATGCTACGCTATTGTGCAACCGCGCGAGAAGTCTCTCGATACGATACATATGTATTCTTCACTGTTTCACTCGTTCTGACCCTTTTATCTCCCTTTTGTTTCCGCGCGGGGCGTCTGTACTTTCCTCCGTTCGTTGTGGTGTTTCTTCCTCTCCGCTGTTGATTGTGCTCGGAGTTGGCGGTTCTTCGCAACTGACTTATCGTCCTGTTATAGAATTTCCATAGTTATTCTTAGCTAAATGGAGGTGTATAAAAACGCGCTTTCTCCTGTTTAACTACTCCGATGAAGTCACCAATCACTCGTCGCACATTTTTGTACTTGTCACGTTAAGCACTATTTATAGCCACATTAATGTATACGACACTTATTATTAGTTCAGAATATTTAAAATATTTTAAAAAGGATCTATAAAATAATATTTTAGGATTTTTATGATAGAAGAGAAAGAAAGTGCTGTAATCTGAGCTATTTTTAAACAGTCGTAGAGTCAAAGCGATAAGATATAATAAAGATATAATAAAATAAAACAAATATCTCTAGCAAGCAAATCTAATTATATAAATAATATTAAACAAAGTCTCTATTAAGATCGTGATGTGAATACATCACAACAATTAGGAAATATGACAGCCTTAAACGATCAAGCTGGATCTTTAATGTTTAAATAATGCGATATGAATTTATATACGTAATCCAATCCTGCGCGTCGAATTTAATTTTCAGTCTTGAAACGCAATTTTAATAGAACCAGAATGGTAATAACACAAATTAAATAGACGAGCAATTTAATATTGTTGATGCTCATAGGCATCTTAGAAGATAAAGAAGGATATTCATAATCTGATAGAAGGATAATCTGATGCTAATAAGCATCTTAAACCTTATAGTAAAGCTTATAGTAAAGCATCAGATTATGAATATCCTTCTTAGATGCCTATGAGCATCAATATTAAATTGCTTGTCTATTTAATTTGTGATATTACTATTTCAGTTCTGTTAGAACAGCGTTTCAAAACTGAAAATTAAATTCGGTGCACAGTTTGCAGGATTAGACATATATATAAGTATATAAATTCCGAAATTATATATATTTAAGCACTAAAGATTCAGCTTAACCGCTAATTATATAATATTTCTAGAATTAAAATGTTTATACGTTATGTTGGAGTAAGGAATAATATTTTTTTAACAATATATTAAAAACATAATACAGTATAGTACTATTTTATTAAATTATAAAACATTCGCTTTAACAGCAGATTTATTTAATTTTACCATGGTAGTCGAGGACTAAGAAACATCTGCTTAACGCTCGCGTTAAAAAATCATGCGTACCCACCAAACCGCAATTCCCCCATCATGTTTTAATTTTCCCACTACACTTCGTAAAAACCGGAGAAATGCTTCACAAGTTTCGTCCCCAAGCGCCGTAAGTTTTCGATATGAATTTTTTAGGACGCTCGCTAATTGACGTCTCGGGAGTCACCGTCGTTTGTTCATCCTTCTTTTTCCGCAACAATGGGTCGTGTCGACGGAATGGCGCGTCCGTTAATTCCCTGCAGGTTGTAGGAAGGCCAATCTACAACGAGGCCTCCTCCGTTCCTCGTTCGTTGCAATCTCACACGAGAGAAAAAGAAAGAGTATCGAAATTCTCGCTGTCCTGAAAATTAATTACGAAATGTCAGCTAGTCGTTGATGTAGGAAGAAGAGAAGGAGAGAACCCCGGTTGGGTGGTTATTTCCCAGGTAATTCGTCACGTGGCCGTTTAGTGAAGGGTTTGAAGCTTGGTCGACACAAACCAGACTACTCCAGTTGCCAGCCAGCCAACTCCGTCGACGTCATTCGCTAGCAATTTCAGCAACACTCGAGACACATTGTGGGCCCTTGCGTATCGCGCAATGTTACAACGAGACGCCATATAAGTGGAGATGCCTCGAGTAGCAGCCACGAGTCTCTCCATCGTTCAATCGATTTGTACTCGTGTCCGTTCTCTCTCTTTCTTCTTGTCGTTTTGCTTTCCACGCTCTGATTGGCCTCCGCTCGTTACGTCTAAATATAACAGAATTTTGCTCGTTCAATTCATCGATTGTACCACGTGCGCGCGGAAGCAAAAAAGATGAAAGTTTCGACGCAACGACAGACTCAATGACAGACGGTAATGAGGACGAACAGTTCAAGAAAATAAGCGAGCGGTTTCGAGGAACTAAAATAGACGAATTAGAGCAGGAAAAAAGAATCGCAAATGAAAAATAATAATTATTAGTCTTAATAAACATAATTCAGAGACAGTGCTCGCAATAAATTATTCATTTTTAAACGAGATCTTAATCCGTTAATCTATATAAAGTGAGTTATTTAAAACTTTACGATATCTCTTTTGAATATATAAAGAAGGATTAAACGCCCATTTTCTTATTATAAATTTACCTTATTATATATAAAAAAGTGTGATGATAATCTTGCATGAGATGAGATAATTCGAAGTAATTTTTTTAATTATCACTAAATTTCCTTGAATATAAATGCATAAATACGCGTGTTTGAATAAGCAAATTAACTTCCAACAAAATAATTCTACGAAACGAACGGATTAACCATTTCTCGATGGAGAATTTGTTTCCTGAAGTATAACTCGAGGTGGCGGATCGTGCAATTCAGTTCTCTACTGTTTTGATTACCCATCGTAAAAAGTCTTCCCAACATTGCACAGGACGGGATCCGCTCTCTTCGGGATACGGGCGGGAATAAAAATGTCTAATTCATTACTTCACTGCTGACGACGTCCCATGCCGGCCGATTTGTCGACCCAAGTATTGTGTCGCGAATTCGTACTGGGCGGTCTTAATATACGCGCGTGTGTTCCACGGAAGCGACACGCGAGGACAGTCGAGATATATTTAAACGCACTACCAAAGCTGATTCACCACGGAGTTTCATTAGCGCTACACGTGAACAGTCTACTTCGTGTGGATCGAGAGTCGAGGATGCTCTCGGAAAATGGGACTCTTAATTTCATCAATAAATTTTATATAACGTACGTGATGGCTATAATGAAATCTGTAATTAAATTAAGGTGCTATAGGAAGAATTATATATTTTAGAATTGATCGTATCTATGTGGGACAATTTTTTGGATTAATATTTGATCATAAGTATAAAGCACCCATAAAATGACGTAAACGTTTTATATCTCTAACGAAAAATAAATTTAAATGATTTTATCGAAAAATAATACATATGTGTTTTTATTACAATTTTAATATTTTATTCCTTTTTAGCTTTTATTATCATCTTTTTCAAGAAAATGCAATTAATTTATGCTTTATGTTTTATGGTCAAAGTTGTAATGTTTCTTTGGGATGGATGTATAATAATTTATGCGTATTGTATTTCACTCGAGTTCAACGCGGTTGCAAGAACGTTTCTACCGAGGTTCATGGAAACTAAACATCGACGGGCACCGAAATTACTCGACGTTTACGTATCTCCATCTCACGAACAACGATTGACTAACAATACAGCATGCCTGACGGGTGTTTCAGGCGGAAAAGCACGGTCCATCGCCACCTTTATTGTCCAGTTATCTTCGTAGTTGTTGTAACACTGCTTACAAGCGAAAGCAAGTACCATTCTCTTTGCAAATTAGGGCGAGTCGAGGTGTACAAATAATACGATGTGTATGTAGAACTATCGTTTGTTTTCGCTGAAATCGCGTAGAACGCGCGCCATTCTGTACTTTTGAAGCACATTCCTTCGGCGTAACAATCCACGTTGCGTCTCGCTGCCTGCAAAGATAACGACTACTTTGTTACCCGTTCAGTCTGGGCGTGAAAGAGAAAAAAATAGGACAGGCCGATTAAATCTTGACCGTAAGAACATTGCTCCATACACAGCGTGCAATTCACTAATTTCGAGTAGTTACTTTTATCCACACGTTTTATTCATTACAAATGTCTCACATAAAATATTAATTGCTACGGACTTTTATGACCTAAATTACTTACTATTTACTTACTAAATTACTTACTATTTACTTTTTCTCATTCTTTCTATAATCCAATTTCTAGATGAATATAATTCTCATTTATTGCTGTATTATTAACAATACAAAATTCAACGATAAAATTTAACGTCCAATTATTATCTCCATGTCGTGTTTCTATTAAAATTAATTGAGATATTATATTCGTTAAAAATGTCTTATAAAATTCGTAATAAAGTGACATATGAAAAATTTTAATTGTTAATTACAGATTTTTTTTTATTTAAATTTATTTATTCTGTAATCTATTTATTTTGGATTAATAAATATAATTTTTACATGTAATTATAATATAATTTTGACATATTACAGTATTATTATTGCGGAATATAAAATTCAATAACAAAATTTAATTTCTCGTTTTTATTAAAATTAATTAAGATATATTATCTATTAGAAATATTTTATAGAATACGTAATAAAGATATTTCTGATTTTTGTAACTCATTTCTGGATTATAAGAAGTAATTTTTTATATATTGCATTACTATTATTACGATGTATAAAATTTCACGATTTAATGTGCTATATATTTACTACATATTATGTTCGTCATATCTCGTTTCTACTTAATTATAATATTTTATTCGTTAGAAATATATATTTTATAAAATGCGTAATAATATTCCACGTAGAATATTAATTACTATGAATTTATCTAATTTATCTGACTGTAATCTATTATAATTAATTAACATGTAATATAACCTCCTTTATTTTATTTTTTTTTTTAATAAAATGTTCATAGACTTTATGTCCATATTATTTATCAATTAACACATTCATCATTATTTCAACGAATCGCGTTATATTTTTCCACGTTATTTACGCACATCGTGATTACGTCATTCGGTCCATAAAATTCTAATTGTAATTATGCGTGTCATTTTTCCACCGCGTACGCGAATAATCACATTTGCACTTGCCGTGCCGGATTTATGCTAGCCATGCATTTCCGTATCCGACGCGCGCGCGCGATACGTCAGTTTTATTGCGTGCTTGATTAAATCGGTTTACGTATGGATACTATGCTTAGCGACGATTCACGATTGTGCGATATTTCGAAACGGTAGTCATTTCACCGGTCGAATTTTATACGCGTCGTATCGCGTCATAGGCGGGGCCACGGTTGCATGCGGCCGAATCGATGATAATTATTAATGTTATAACGAATCGCCCGCGCCGATATCGCGTGTCATAGATCATACGCAACTGTATGTATTCTAAATTCCCCCCTTTCGCTCGTTCATTGAGCCCGCCGTTTTCCGACCCTCCCGCAATTTTCGATGACTATTTATCAGTCTCTCGCCTGTCGTCGCCGGTTTCTGATCCGACAATTCAACGTGGACTAACAGAGCTATAATTGTGTGTTGTAAATTAAGAGAAATCGTTAAGTTCATAAAATATTCTTTCCCCTATCATAAAAATTCATAGCGAGTTTGATTGGATACACTCAGTATGCACTGGTGCACATTAAAGCCATCGTACACAAATTAATATAAAAATATGTGCTTGATATAAATATAAAAACGGATTGGATAAAATCCTGAGTACATTTTATTGTGTTGTTAAGTAAAATATGTATTTTATATTTGAAATATTTGCATTTTATTTTTATACATGGATTAAATCATTGTACAACGGCTTTAATGTGCACTAGTACGTAGTACTAGTGTGTCCTATCGAATTTGCTATAAGTTTTCCATGGAACGATATGAATAATTTTATATAAAATTTTGCATTTTTTTAAGGAAAAAAAAAAGAAAATTAAAAAATCTATACCAAATTTGTATGCAAATAATCTAAAAATGTAATTTTTCATCAATTTTAAATAAGAGAAATTCATTTGGTGTAGAAATTGTGGCATTAATTATTATTATTGTTTTCAGAAATGTACATTGTTATAACAATTCTGTTTATTTCTACTATGTACGTATTTGTTATAGATACGTAGATATGATATTGAGTGTTATCCAATATTTATCACAGAAATGAATTATTTTCATTTCAATCTCTCCGTTCTTTTATAAGATTCAATGAGCAGGTCCGGTTTAATTTGCGGTATTTAGTAAGCAATATTGCAACATATTACGAGATGAAATATCGCGAATCGTAAAACTTCGCGTATTTTACATTCATTCTCTTTTCCCTCGTTTAATTTGTTCTCATGCCTCATGCGTTTTCCATCCTCGTTCTTCATAACTATTTATCAGCCTCTCATCTGTCGTCGCTACTTTCTCGACAGTCCGACGTATAATTCCTCTTCGTTCAGAAATGGTTTTTGGCGCAAACGGCTACTGGCATTACTCCCGCAAAATTATCAGCGTTACATTGCGTTCCAACAAAACCTCCCCGATGGCGCCGCGTAAATCACTAGATATATTCTCTCTTTTTCAGAGAGATAAAAAGATTAGAGTTACCCATCTTGCAGAGCCATTATAATCAATAAACGATGCAATTTGACAAAAATGACGCTTTGAGTATTTATTGCACGTAATTTTGACTACATAAATATTCGATAATTTTTCTTTCTATTTTTATATATTTTTAAAGAACGATTTTGTTAAAATAACTACTTAAAAATTTAAAGATATAGATATAGATCTGAAAATAAATTTTATTGAACTATTAAAATAATTAGAGTAACTGTCCCACTTACTGTGCCTGTCCCTATTAGTGTGCTTTTGTATTTCAATAAGTCATAAAGAAAACTAGCACAAATAAATAAGAAAAAATATGTTTTTTGTTAAGTTAAATTATTAATGCATATAAAGATAATATTTTATTTTTCGAGTATTGAAATATTTTAAATATTTTTCGAAAGATATGAGGAATTTATGTGAATCCAGTAATACGTATCGCAAGATTTTATGCTTGTCCCTATTAATGTATTCTGTATTGGAGCTGAGAACGTTGTTATGAGTGTACTTTCAAATAAATATAATTGAAATAGTGATTTATGTAATATTAACATAAACAATTAGTTTAAATTTATTATCTGTTTTAGTACTATATGTTAAAATGAGTCAAATGTGAAAACATTAAAAAAAATATAATCAATTTTAATAAATATTCAGTTGAATACTGCCAACTTTATATTTATTAAATATAAAGATATATATTTATTTGATAAAGACATATTAATTTGATTTAACAATCATTTTTTTTATTGAACAAGTATTTATTTACTGAGTAAATGTTTAGTCGACAGTATTGAACTAAATATTTATTAAAATTAACTATATCTTTTTCTCAATGTAGGTCATACAAATTGGCACATTAATAGGGCCATCATTGTTTAGAGGACACTAATAGGGACAAAAATATATTTTCTATTTTTGTCAAAAGTATTATAAAGTATTAATATTTTTTAAATTAAAGAAATATTATAAGAAAAAGAAGTAGTTGAAAAATCGATATTGATTGCAAGCAGATAAAGTTAAAACTATAATATTTAATTAATTCAGTAATAAGCAAATTGGCTAAAAGGCATATTAATAGGGACAGTTATTCTATGTAAGACTCAAATTGATGATTAGGATATCAACATTTTTTACAGTAGTGGCTCATGTTTAACTTTTTCATAAATATTTTGATAGACAAAATTTGATGACATTATTTTCAGATCAGTATCTAACTAAATTTTTAGATATTTCAAAATTATTTTTTTCATGTTGAAATGTAATGATAAAGAAGTAAAAAAGAACCTTGAAACAATAAAATTAAGTAATGCAATTGATCGATTACATTTTGATGAAACTTTTAAGACGAATAATGGAATTTAATCGATGAAATCTCATAGAACTGATCAAAATAGGATATTTGTATGACATTACACAAAGAAAAGATTTCTTCAAGACAGAAATGTTTCTTTGCTATACGATATTAAAGAAAAAAATTTTTTGATTTGAACGTTATTTTTTGATTGAACGTTTCTTCGATTTGAACATAATTTTTTTAAATTAAATAAATTCTTTTATTTACTTTCAAAACATAATGTTTAAATCAAAGAAATGATATTCAAATCAAAGAAATTTTTTCTTTAACCGTATAATAAAGAAACATTTCTTTGAATCGAAGAAATCTTTCTCTGGGTATATTTCTTTAGCATTAATTGTATACTTTTTAAATAGGTTTATCCGCCTCTTGCAATCCGTGTTTTGCAACTGTGAGCAAATTTTCGCGAACAAGTTGAAACATTTAATTTCCTTGTTGACCGATCACTCGTCCCACGAGGCTGTCGCCAACTTCCGTAATTCATTAAGCGCGTAATGTCGCACGCGGTTCTACGGAAAGTCCAGAAAGATCCACAACACGCGTCGAGTCCGATTCCAATTAAAATCAAGACGGTGTAATAAAGCCACTGCGAGCCAATTATTTCGAACGATAAGTTTTAACGATAAGTAACGATAGTTTTATTGTATTTAACTTAAATGAGCGACGCTAAGACTGCGTGATACCGGCGCATTATACGGTACTTTGTACGGCGTACGTTTGAATGAAGAAAAAAATAAAAGAAAAAGAAGAAAAAAAGGAGTAGAATTTCTTTTTCAGACTCTTTAACTCCTTCAAAATCATTCATTTTTTAAAATATTGAATTTATCGAGTTACAGAGAATTATATTTTTAATTATTTTATGGTAACATTAATTGCTTATAGTTATTGTTACCGTATATTTTTATATATAAAATTGCTTTTTAAATTTATTTTATGTTGAGAGAGAAGTTCAAACAAGTCCTCATTAAAATTTTCTCATTGAAGAGTAAACGAACAAATATTTGAGACTACTCGTATTGTACTGACATTTAATTATAAGCGGGCTTTTCAATTGAAATAAATATACATTTACTCTTTCATATCGCATTACTGCCGACGAAGTGCGGCGCAACAATAACGTTAGCACGCACGTGCTCAACAAGGGGAGTGTCATCCCTCAGGGCAATTAGATGTACTCTCTGGGAAAGAAAAAGATAAACGATGGGTCAACCCGTGCAATCTAATTCTGAAACCCTCCTCCCATGCAAATCGAGGCGCCTTTAGCTGGCTGACGTTTCAACCCTTGACACTCACCCCTGGTGGTGCCATAGGGTCGTACACGTAAACGCCGCAGTACTAGTTCCTTCGATTCTGTACAACGTGACTTAAATTAACCCCAGCTGCTTCGCGCGCTCTTCTCTCCTTTTCCTCTCCTTCCTCTCCCTCCATAACTCTCTGTCTCAATGCTCTGCGTGTCTAAAAGGCCAATCTTAACGAAAGGTTCTTCGTCGTAAAATTTACGAACTGGGAAATAGACTTGGTCTATAGGGAATATTTAATTGCGGATGTAAACATTCATTCGTTTGCCCTAAATACTTCTGTTTAAAAAGACAAAAATCATAAATAGGAAGTTTATTTTAGCAGCTCTTTATATCGTACGTGATGTACGTTATTAAAGTAACAATTGATTTTCTGTATTTTTCTATAGTTTAAAAAGACAATTGATAATATATTGTATTTTATATTTCTGTCAAATCTTTTTGGAAATTGTTGGAAGTATATGTAGTATTATGCTTTTGTTGAATAAGATCACAATTTTGGTCACTCGACAAAATCACATTAAAGTTATTTATCAGGTAATGTTTAGCATGTGATAATTAAATTCAATCGTAATTTAATCAAGAATTAACTCTAATACAGTTAATGTAATTCTATTAATATATTATTGATTAATTGTTATTATATGGTTATTAGCCTCCTGTATAAGTATATCCTATACTAGTATTTATTGGTATGATGTACATTTCTCGTTTATATCTAGAAGTATACTTCTCTCAGACGTAACTTCTCTTGACTCTTAGGACACGTTACACTTCTTCACGAAAATAATACGTTCTTGACACGCGGCATAAAGAATACTTTTCCGGAAGCGAATATCTTTTTATCTGCTAACACAAGATCATGTTTTTATCTAGCTCTCCTCCTCGTGTCTTCGCATCGCTGTTCACGACTCATATAAATCATGATGAATGAGAAAACAAGCAGCGCGTGGTACTTGAAAACATCCCCCGCGTTATATTCCCATCTTTCTCTCCATTCCTTTTCTCTCTCTTTCTTTCTTTGTCTCTTTCTCTCTTGACTCCCGGTACTAATTCCAACAAAAGGACCATTGCTGCACACGGTGGATTCTACCGGGCGTGGAAAATGGAAAACACACCGCGCAAACACGATCCGCCTCCGCCGTCCGAAACACGTTGCCGGGTGGATTTTGTCGATGAAGGGTGGCAGTCGTCGTGGGGTGAGATACCGTAACGGTTCGCCCCCATTTCGCCTGCAAGCTCTCTCCAGCCTCCCTGGTGCCGGGCGTCGGGTCGACGAGGGTGGATGATAGTGTGGCGATTCACGGATGAATGTCGCTCGAGTTATAATTGCAACGAGTCGTAATTAGTTTTGGAAATTTAATTATTTCTAGGCCGCGCGATAAATGCCGGCGGCTGCCGTCCCGTGAAAGCCTCCCGGCGAAGAATTATTTGACGATTTCACTACCGTGTAACGTACGCGTTAATCTCACTTCGCTCGTGACTTCGGGCGTCGTCGGAGGTGGTCCTGTAACTGCAGGTTGTTAGTCCACGTTTTGCCGCAATATATATTGCGTTTTACTTATACCGGCCAACTGCCGACGAAAGTAATTTTTCTGGGATTTAGCCAAATACAAGTTTATATACACGTGTACGAAGATACGTGTCTCATTAAATAGGTTCTCTCATAATAAAATAGTCGTTTCCTAACATGTTTAGAGAATGTCATAAATATTACAAATTTTATCAAATTTTATTAGAAACCTTTATTATTAGAATCCTTTTATTAGAAACATTTCTATAATCCGCAAATTAATTATAATCATTGGCAAATTAAAATAGTTCTTATAAAATAAAGTATTTTTAATTTTGTTTCTCTATTTAACGTATGAACTTCTTCGTTCTAAATGATAACTATAAATCTAGAAAAATATCATTCTATTGCTAAGAAATATTATTATACTTACTCAATTTACTTCCTTTCTTTTAAATAACGGTTATTTTTAACAAAGAATTTTTTTTTTATAATAACCTTAAAGTATACTTATAAAGTATACTTATATTATATATTGAGAAAAAATTATTAATATGTACTTAAAACAAGAATTTATTTTCTTCTGGAAAATATAAATAAAATAAAATTTATTGAAGAAAACGATTTTATATAATATAATAAGCAAAGAGAATTTGTTTTGACTTGATAATCTTAATTGAAGTAGTAAACTTGGATTCAGAATATGTTTTGAATCCTAAATTTGATTGTTTATGACAAATGTTTGTGATAGATTCGAATATATGAATTTTTGAAATTTTACTTGAAACAAGTAATTAATTATTATTTATATACGTATTTTTCTGTACAGCTATCTTGACATCGTAAATTGCCAGCGACAAATCCACTGTAATCGATCTTTAAACTCGCGATTCTGCATCACCGCCCTTGGTTGCTCTCTCCATTAGCGATATGAATTTTTGCGTTATATATATGCCGCCCGTGTCGACGTGTGTGTACAAAGTAAAAGTTAATTGAACTCGCGGCACGCAGTCAGACATGTTTACACTGCGATTTATCTTTCCGTCCACAAAATTTTTACCATTTCCGTTAGGATAATTGCGACTGAATAGAGACTCGATTAAGCGATAGTCATGCGATGAGTCACTCACTGCCGTTATTCATATTTTTATGCGCAAGGACTTCTAATTGCCCGTTTGTCCCGAGGTGCGAACGAGGTGTGTAATTCATGTAACGGAGTGAACGCAAGGAACTTAATTTAATAGGTCTTGCATGCATTATATTCGTACGTCGAGTACGTACTATTACGTTGCAATATATGCATATTGAGAAAATAGAAAGTGTCAATAAATCTCGCTATTAGTTGGTATTTTATCACGAGGAATTTAATGTCGCTTGTCTTTTCTTATCAATCGCTTATTGATGCGTTTCTTGCTACAGCTATAATTATACAAATTGTCTGAAATTAAATTTGTGCATGACAAAATATCCATGAAAAAACATGATTACGTAATTAATGATAGATGCTTGTGTTTGTACGTGATTTTTACAATTTTGTCGAACACAAAACCAACGAAATAAAAACATTTATACTCCACGTATGTATTGTTTTACGTATAGGATATTTTATTATAACTAAGATTTATCGCGAATATTTTACATTTTGTGAAATGTCCTCTGCGTGTGTAATTAAACTTTGAAAGATTAAACAGTAACATTTTGATCATTACTAAACAATTGACGATCGACGATCGCCTTTGTTTTAATTACAACATACATTTCGTCTCGTCGCGTCGTGCAGATGACATACATTCAGTCGCACATTCATCCGTGCTTATTAAAAATGAAGTGCCTATTTGCAAAGGAATGTTTGACAAGGTCTGAGCGCGAGTCAGCACATTCGTTATTACCATCGTTATGTATAGCTGTCGATTGCGTTTTTAGAAATTAATGTTCGCATTCTCTCACCATGGCTTCCGTTCTTTATTGTTCTGTATTCTTTGGGCCAAGCGCACGCAACGCTATTAAAAATTTATCAATACGCGAACCGCACAAATATTTATACAATATTTCATTTCTCTTGTGTCATCTGATCTTTCCACCACTATCATGATTTTGTAATTCCGTATATTTTCGAATGTTAAAGAAACGAAAGTTTCTTTTTCTGAAAGTTAAAGGGCTATTAAAAATTAATAAGTAAGAGAGAGTTAAGAATGAATAGAAAATTTTGTTATTTATTAATAAAAATAATTAGATATCAATTTTTTTTTACAAAAGAATTAATAATTTTTTCTTTTTATTATTGTAGATAATAATTATATGTATTCTGTTATTTTTGTTTAATGTTTATTTTTATTGGATTTTTATTAAATTTATTTGAAATAAAATTTATAGCTGTAAATATTCGTTGAGTATTTATATTGTTACTAATAATCGTTGATACTATTTATGTTCTTAATTTATGTTTTTTTGTGTTTAAAGAAGATAATCTCTCTATGTAATTTTCGCCTTCGTTAGGAGACGCGCGCAGATTCTAAGGATGAATGCTTGCGATTTTAAAAAATTTATAAGACATCACCAGTCGCGCACCCTCTCGGCGACTTTGCAAGCAGATTCTCACAAAAGCTGTCTGTCCCTGAAGTTTTGTCCGGCCCTTTGCTTTTGTGTGTCCTACCCTCGAAACCTTCCCTACGGTTTATGAATCTTTTACGAACGCATCGAAGTTCTGAAAACCGACAGCGTCTTTGTTCGACGAGTTTACCCGTTACAAAATGTTTAGAATATGTTAAGAATTGTGATAAATTATTAAAAAAGAATTACACACACACACACACACACACACAGAGAGAGAGAGAGAGAGAGAGAGAGAGAGAGAGAGCGCGCATACAAAGTAATTCGCTATTAAACTTCGCTATTAACTTGTGAGTGAAAATTTGCATACATTACTATGACTAAAATATCCGACTGAAGCAAATTTCAAACAACTATCTATTAACGGTGGTTGTATCACAAAATGACTTTTTTAAAGATGTGTTTGAAGCTTTTACTATTGAAGATGATGATCTTCTCTATACATACTTATCATTTTAAGGAGAAGGGGAGGGGAGGTAACCAGGCGTGTTCAAAAGATAATCGCATTTGAAGTTAGTATTTTTAACATGTGGTAGACAAGAAGCGACAGTATATTTTAAATTATAATGTAAAAAACGATATTTAGAAATTCACTCAAAAATTAAAGGATTATAAGATAAATATAATACGAATTTCCTAAACCGAAGAAAATGGTGGATAATCAGGCAAAATTAATTTTTAACTACACACGCGCACACACACACACACACACACACAGGCCATAATACAACCACCTTAACTTGATTTTTTTTTAAATCAATGTTTAATAATTAAAATTATTTAAATTGTAAAAGTAAAATATTTGATGTCTCACACAATATTCTTACAAAAGGAAGTAAATCTTTCTTAAACCTCTTTAAATATTTGTAAAACTAATAAGACTTGTTATGTTTTCAGCGATCATGGCACACTTTTTCTTCCTGGCTGCTTTCTTCTGGCTGAATACGATGTGCTTCAACATCTGGTGGACGTTCAGGTGAGTCGTGATTCATTTCCCGTTTTCATTGCTCCGTTTCCAAGAGATAAATGTGTTTTCAAGCGTGACTTAAAATGTATTACTTACGATGTACTTACGCGCAACCGTTATTTGATAACGACTGTTACAAAGTTGTGAAAGATCGTCAGGCAGGCAAACAGAGAAGTCTCTGACTTCGTATCACGAATATCTAAAACTTCGAGAGTGATGCTTTGGAGGGTCGTAAAATTGCGCCACTGCCGTCGAAGAATAATCGGAATTTGCGGAATGCCGTTATACCTCGCGACGTTATCGATAAAAATGTTTAAAAAAACAAAGGGAAAAATGCTTTGGAACAGTACAGACATTCCAGTCGTCGATCTGTTGCGTAATAGAATGCCGTACAGATCACTGACGCATATATTGTTAAGTAAAGCGAGACAATTAACGTTGTAGAGAGATTATAGCCAATTCCTATATACGATTCGAAAGGAATTCTGAATTATCGGGAAATTGAAGTAAACCACAACCGAAAGTTTAGCAAAAATGAGATACGCGATAGATATTTACCTCGTAAATAAATAGAACGCGGATTTATTGATTTGATTTAGTTAACATCGGTTTTCTAGAACAACAAAATGCCTAATTATCCCGACGAATATCGATGCTCGATAATGGCGAAATAAATTCTAATTAACATGTCGCTTCATTATAGTCCGAAATAATTATACAATGCGGATAAATCGTTCGTACGCAAGCAGATGATTATAATAATTTAACTAAATTTCAGAGAAATTCTATACATTTCTTGCCTACGGCTCGATGTAACTAATTAAAGTCCGTTCATCCATACGTAATTATGAAAAATATTGGATCACATGAGAGAACGTACAAATCACAAACGCAATTATATCCTCGTTTATGATCGCATAATCATTCGGATTAAAACAGACTACACAAAGTAAAATCATTCTTATAATTTACATAATAAAATGTTCTGATCAATATTTCCTCAGAATATTTCTAGACAAAAATATATCAGCTTTCGTAACAAATTAACCCATTAATTGTCAAATTTTTTATTTGAAAAAGTTTTAATTGAATGATGAATAAATGATTATTGATATCAAAAATAAAAATTTGATAAAATTCACAAATGAAGACCACAGGCAATTAGTGGATTAAAAATAAAAAGCATTTTCCGCAAACTGCTGAAGAGTAATGAATCAATATTTGTTCAATAAATTATTATATATATGAATTGCAAGAGATTTAAGTACGTAAATAGCATTTTAAGATTTAATAATCGTAAATTTTAATGTAAGAATGAAAAATTATATATTTTTATGTTACTCGTATACACATTTCATACACTGAAAAAAATTTCGTAAATCTAAGTAATATTCCTTATTGCAAATAAATATTTACTAAATGTGTATTATTTAATTTAAGTATTACTTTTTTTTTAAATAAATATAAATATTTATTTGCAGTAAAGAAATGTTTATTTAATTACTTAGTTACTTAGTTATTATTCAAGAAAATATTACTAAAATTTAGAATTTTTTCAATATATAGATCTTATGCAACTGCTTAGTAATTTTTATTCGGAATATTAAATCTTTTAATAAAATGAGCTTTAAATGAGCCTTAAAAATGTGATTTATACGCATCATGATCTATAATAGAAAGATACATAAGATACTCTGATTACTAGCAAGTACAATAGATTGCTGTCGCGATGAAAGCTTTGCTCGTTGGGGGAACCGAATGCACGAGAGATTGGATCAGGATCACTCGGTCGACTGGTTAATGCGATGCAACACGGTCACCATAACGGGTCTCTTCCTCGTCTCGCTGCCGGTACTCGTGGTTCCACTCTCTTTTCTGTTTTATTTCTTTTTCGTTTATCTTCCCTTTCCTCATCGTGTTTCTTCGCGCGTTATTTTCATCACGTCTTCTCGATCGAAAAGTTATCCACCGTCTGTATCTCGCCACGCGTAATTATCTACGCTTGCAGCTCGACGTATCGACTTACAATATATACACTCGGTATGAGATAAATTGATAACAATTTGGCTTATGCGATCACAAGCGATGTTAGAATTCAGAAAAATTTGCGTACGATTAACTTTTGTATTGATTTTTATATTTTAACTTTTATATTTTGCCATTAAATCAAGTTACGAATGAAATTGGTTCTGTATTAATGATTTTTTTTAATTTAAAGAGATACGTTTGAAATATTTTTTAATGAAAAGTAGAGATTTTTATACTCTCATTTTGCGGTCAAATGTAAAAATATTAAAAGAAAGAATTGGAGACTGTAATGCATTCTACAATGAGTTGCAATTACCTTGTCAGTCGTAATGCTCCGCATTAGCCAATCAGATTTAGCATTGATAATTACTATTGATTCTTCTAATTAGTTATCGCGAAGCATTGCGACTGCATCGAGGCGTTTGCGACGCATTGTAAAACATCTTCCAAAATACATTTTCAACTTCATATCTGAATATTTTATATAATGGCTTTTTCTATTTTTCCATGTAA
>Ga0157364_1002017_pt1 | contig 18297 bp, 2 predicted proteins | sample AttsexASBM2_FD_111476 | JGI IMG/M metagenome (GOLD analysis project Ga0157364, IMG submission 111476) | Fungus gardens microbial communities from leaf cutter ant in Ribeirão Preto, State of São Paulo, Brazil - Atta sexdens ASBM2 | ecosystem: Host-associated > Fungi > Mycelium > Unclassified ...
AATAAAAAATATTTTATATATATATATATATATATATATATATATATATATATATATATAAAATATCTTACAATATATAGCGATTCTATATTAATATAAAACGAAAGAAAGAGAATCGATATATATATACTAATATATATTTATTGTTTTCTACAGAAAGCTGCAAAGCTAAATGTATTTATCCGATTATCTTTCTATATAATTAACGTATTGTATAATAACTCCAGCTCAGTTTGTTAAAAACAAAATTGTGTATTTTATTCAATTTGTATAATTTCAATATGAAAGAAGTGAATTCATGAAATTTAAATTCTATACATTCAGTTATAAACGGAAGTAATTTTTAATACGAAACAATATATAATTTTTTCAGCACAAATTCTATTACTCTTATTGACTTTTCAAACTTCAACAATTTTATGCGTACAGCAATCAGCAGTCATTATTCCGATATCTGTACAGCGTTCAAACGTGTTCAAGAGATGTTATTCTTCTGCCACACACAGAAATTTGTTGTCCAAAGATATCTCTGCTATTATATTAATTGTACACACCTTCGTAACGGAATGTACATTTTACTGCACAATAAAATTGTGATGAATTGCAGCGAGAAATTATTTATTCTTCCGTTAATGTTTATGTTATTATAGTTAATGTTGTTTATCTCAGGAATATCAGAATGATCTTAAAAAGTTTAAGCGATTTATCCGAACTGATAAAATTGTATCTATGTTGTATCGTCAAGCTCGATCAATACATTGCAAACGTCTAAGTACGAATAAATATAATATATAAGCATAATTTTGTCAATAACTGAAATAATGAAATCATTGGATTAAGGTCAATTAAAATATTGCGACATTTCGTTTATCGGACGGCGATCAGTCATCCGCAAATCTCGATTACTCATATTCGTATTACGTGATTTTCTTGTAACAAGCTCTTCGAAGCGAGAGTTACAGTCGCACAAGAGAGATTACTTCTATTTTAAAATTATCAAAATCCCGCGCGCATTATTTTTACTTAGTCTCTCAATCCTCTCCTCTTTCTCTCCGTTGTGCTGTACTCCATTTCAAAAGACCTCGCACTAATTATACAGAGAGGACTCATTTTAATCTTACAATTAGATAAATATTTCAAAAATATGCAATTTTACCAAAAAAACATTCTAAATTAAAATTGTATAATATAAAAGAGAATGTCACCATCAAAGATGATTATACATCATCTTTTATATCATACAATGTTTTCTTGAAATCTGTTTTAGTAAAATTGTATAATATTTTAAAAATATTTTCCTATTAAGATTAAAATAAATCACTCTGTATGGAAAATTCATTATTGAATCAATGTTTATGACACTTCTTGTTATAATGCTTGCTATATTATATATACACGAAAATCAATTTGTTTGCCGTAACTCAATATAATTATATTATATATGTGGGGAAAATTGGGTCAAGGTAATAAGATGAATTGGTTTTCACATATAATGTAGCTCGTGTTGTGAACATGTAATGGACACAATGTTCAATAATGGGCAGTTTTCGGTAGTATATTAAAGATGTAAAATCTTTGATATACTACCGCTAATTGAAAACTATCATTATTAAGCCAAATATCTACATCTTCTTGTCTGCATTATAAGCTATATTATATGATCTCTAAATTCTTTGGAGCAGAATCTCACTTTAAAGAATGAAAATTGAGGCAACATGCTGGAAAAAAAGCAGCTCAATTCTCAATCTTTAAGAATGAGATTTCTCTCTTCCGAGTGACAATTCATTCTAAAAGTTTTACAGAGTGTGAAAAGCAACTCATGTCACCGGGACCCAATTTTCCATCTAATTTAATGCGGAGTTTAAAAGACTTCACCTGTTCCGTTCGCTCTCTGCTCGTTCCACTCGCGATCACGTGTTGTGAGACATGCGAGGGACGAGCCACGATGCCCGCAAGTGGCAAAAGACCAATGTGGGTGTGTGGTGCAGTCATAGTTCAATCGGCTGAGCAGAGAGATGAAGAAGGAATAGGCAAATGTTAATTTAAAAGAAAAACAGCTGATTTGGACTGGAGAAAATTGAATGTATATGCGTACATTTATAAGAAGTTTACCAACAACGCGAGAAAAAAGGGAGAGAACACATAAATAATATAAACAAAATACCTATCTTCTTTTTTTTTCCATAGATAAAGTTTAGACAGCGCCCGCGCATAGAACGTAATAATAACGCTCCACGCAAATGCACTCGGTGCCTTTCAAGCTCAGTACAGCAGCTGAGCAGCAGGCATGGACACAAAGGACACAAGCGATTAAGCCTCGGTATGCCAATTGGATAACGTCAAAACCGCCGGGCGTCGTGTTGTCTCGACCGATTTACATGATTGCGAGACATGTGCGCGGAAGAACCGATCAGAGATTAAATTAAAGATGATTTTAATTTTTTCTTCTATTTCCCCTCACTACCTCTCCTCTTGCCGCCCCCGCGCATGCATGCGTAATGAAATCGCGTGGCGAACCTATCAGCAAGTTGACCGCGATGTCGGCGCGCATGTGTACATTGTGTACGCGCAGTACGACGACGGGTGCCTCATCGTTACGTACGTCGGTGGTACCGTGAACGATCGGGTGACGCGTTCCTAGGTGTTTCGTCTAAACGACGGCAAGGAGAGTCAAATCATCGACTGTTCATAGTCCGCGGTCCACGGCGTCGAGGAAGGTATCCGTCCGAGAGGAAGGGATCCTCCGCGACGTCGCCACGCGACGAAAATAACACCGTCGCAGGGAACTCGTGAAGGAGAGGGAACGGGAGAGAAAGAAGGAGAGAGAGAAAGAGAGAGAGAGAGAGATAAGGATTGGAGACGCAACTCAAGGAGCGCGAAACATCTGATTGTTTGACGCGAACGCGTGAGTTCTGCAGGTTTGCCCATCGCGTCATATTGTGATGCATGAAACGCGCCGGTGAACGCTGTCATCATCTCCGATGTTTACTCTTCAGGATCTAATCGCACGTGTTTCTTTGCAGTCGACAACTTCGTCGGGGAGCGGTCGGAGTCGGTGGGTCCTTGCAGCGTGAGAGGTTAGGTGGAATGTCCGAGAGCGACATCATCGTCTAGGGTAAATACGCTCAAGACGTGAGGATATGTAGAGACACAATGATCTTTGACATTCCGAGTGCGCAAGCCTGCAGAAGAGACGAATTGTGGAACCTGAGAGGCAAGAATCGTCAATGCTTAGTGCAATAAATGTGCATCCTGATGAAGAGATGCTCGTTGCTACGGCATGTTAAACTACCAAAGATTGTGCGGTGCTAGGTTGTTGTATTTACGCGAACTCTTATTGCAATTGTATTGAGGTGTTAGGCTAAAGAGTGGAATGAGTTACAGCAATTTCGGCCGAGGAAGGGGCTACCCGCAGGGTACACGTGCCGCGCGTCGCTTCGGTAGGCCCCGATTTCCACGTCCACCCTTTCGACATGCAGCACCTCTACCGAGGCCAGGACATCCCGCACAATTCGGTGCGCCCTGGCAGCCGAACAATATGTTTTTTCAGCCTCATACGCCGTTACGTGGCAGCCCGCCCTTTAGAGCAGACGGTAGGCGAAGGAGATTCTGTAATTATGACGTTCGATTCCCCGCCCCTAATAGATTGCCCATACCTCCGAGTTTTGAGGAGACTCCCGTGTTGCCGGAAGAGCCGATTATGCAGGAGACCAATACAATTGAAACTGTGCCACAACTTCCTTTGCTTGGCTCAGAAGAGGAGCGGCAACAGAAAATAATTGAAACAGCGGATCGATTGAAGCAGAAACTTTCTTCTTTTAACATTGATGACATCCCAGATATTTGGAATGAAGATATATCATCTAACATTATTGAGGACAATACAGAGGATAATGCTCAGAGACATATCCCTGTAGTAGGATACAAATCATCTGAGATCAATTTGACGTACAATGATCTAAAGAACATTGGAAAAATAAATTCTGATAATACACAGTATATTGCAAATGAATTTGATATTACTAATAATATAGATATTATTAATAATACAGACAGCGACGGAATGATATTAGACGAGAACAAAGATGAAACTCATTTAATGATACCTAACGATCAAATGACAAATCTGGAAAATGTACCAGATGATAATCAATACATGGAAGTGGACAAGGAATGGATTGAGAATGGACAAGGAGTGGACTGGGAGCTTCAAGAGCCAGTTGATAATTCTGAGAATTTAGAACAACCAGATCTACATACAGATAACATTATTGAAAATGAATTATTAGAATCAGACTTTCAATACCAGTATGATACACCACTGATTAATATTTCACAAGAGCAAGATGATCAACAACAGGATATTTCACAGGGAATCGAAATATATACCACAGATGTTACGAAAGAGCCAGATGAGTCTGAAACACTAAATTTACAAGCTGATGTATCATTTCCAATTGATTCAACAGATCAGGACATTTTGCAGGACGTATCGCAAGAGAAAGAGGAACTTTTTGAAAATTTACAAGTTCAAGAAAGTGCTTTAAATTCTCATGTTCATGCAGAAAATTCAAATAGCAGTAATTGTACATTGACACAAACACCATTAATTGACACATCAGTAAGTAATGTCATATTAGATAATCAATTGCCAAGAATGAAGGAAAATTCTTTTCAGAGTGGTCCACCGAAACTGTCTCCACATACAGAGCAGGAGTTGCCCGTTGATTTTGATCCTACTACTCCACCGCCAATATTACTAAAACAAGATCAATCGTGTATTTTACCTCCATATTCAATTCCTGATTTACCATTATTCGATCCCACTGAACCACCACCAAATATGAAATGTTTACTCGGGACAAAAATGCCCCATGAAGACGCAAATCCTCCATGGAGTAATGCTCAAAATCCAATACCTGCTGTCTATAATAATATGGAAGTTCACACGAGCTTAAATACACATGGAGGATTTATGCCTCAACAATTACCATTAGAAATCAATCAAAGTAATGTTTTTATGCCATCTCATATCGATTCAGTAAATTTTTCTCCAATGTTTCCTATGCTGCCCAGCAATCCTGTTGTCAATACACATGTTCCATCATTGCCTCAAGTACATGCAGCGCCTCTTAATACTTGTGTGTCTTCATCTTCTTTACCAGAGCTTTCTTCGTCCTCTGATTTGCATTGCAGCATAAACAAAGATGATGGTTTGAACGACATGCAGGAAGCTATGAGATTTGCAAAAGAAATGACAAGTATAACAGGAAAGACAGATGAAGAATCTAAATCAAGTTCCAAAAGTTACAAATCTTTTTCCAAAAGCAGTACCTCAATTGATCCTGCTAGCGATGTAGAGTCTATAGCACTGCCTCCAGGAAAGCCAAAAACCAAAACCAATAAGCAAAAAAAGATAAAAGAAAATGACACGAGTAGCAAGAAAAGAATATCTGAGGAAAGTACAGCAGACTATCCATCATCGGAAGAAACAACACAAGATGCAAATGTGAAATTTAAGGATGCTGCCGCGTTAATGAATGAATTAGAGCGTCCTAAAGTAGTATTTAATTTGAATAATAAAGCGAAAGTAGTAAGTACCAAGTCATCGTGGAAAGAAAATAACGAGAAAAAAAATGGAATGACATATTCCATAGAACCAGAAAAAACATCTACAGCAAAAATATCTTCGATAGAACCAGAAAAATCACCCGCAGCAAAAACACCTTCCATAGAACCAGAAAAAACATCTATAGAACCAGAAAAATCACCTGCAGCAAAAACACCTTCGATAACTAAAAAGAATTTAGAAAATATGTTGTTAAAGCATAAAAAAGAAGAGAAGAATTTAAAGAAAAAAGAAAATAATTCTGAGAATGCAATATCATCCGAGATTGCAAACCAAAATATTATATTGCATCATAAAAAACCACAAAAAGATGTCCATACAGAAAAATCTCAACATTCTAATGTTTCACTTCCGAAAGTCAACGTGCCAAATTCGAAAAACCGTGCAGAAAAGAACGAGAATTCTAAAATGGATGCTTCGTGGAAAAACAGGATCATTAGCCGATTCTTAAAGATGAGTAAGAACGATATCTACAACATGGTGAATAACACTAGTCTTCGAAAGTTCGATATTATAATGAAGCGTCTAGTCAAAGAAAAAAAGCCTACATTATCCTTGGAGATGAGACACGCACAGGACGAAAAGATGAAACTATACGATCAACAGGAATTTATGAAACAATTAAATGCGATGTTGGACACCGACGCTATCGTATCCATTACGGATCTACCTACAGAGTTTATACATCATTTGAATGAAGTATTACAATTGGATGTGCAACCAGACATTCATGCTGAGCATTCTGCAGCAGCTTCGAGCAGTCAATATGGTCATTTGGAAGATATAAATCGTACGTTCAATCCCGTAATAACCCAAATCCCAGAATGCACGAATAAAACAACAATGTTGAATGATGTTAGTCAGGAATGTGTAAAAAGCAAAGGTCATGCGGTAAAAACGGGATCTAACAAAAATGTACCGGCACATAGTACTATAAATAATGATCTTAATTTAAAAGATGACACTTGTAATCCTATTGTAACTAACGTTTCTAATGTTAATAATAGCTTGTTGACTCTACAACATGATTTGGATGATATATTTTCAGAAGTAACGAAGAAAATTCAAACACCTGCGGCAGTAAAAGAACGTAAGCGTATGGGGCAACAAAGTGCAAAGAAATTCAATGTTGGCGCGATTTCGAGGAGCATGGAGAAAGAAGCATTCATGGAAGATGACAGAACACACAGACTGGAGAATAGCCCGCACTGGGACGAGAAGTGCGATAGATGGAAAAGGAAGGAACGAGAAGATCCACATGCATATAGAAATCTTACTAAAGAAGAATGGGAAGCAAGATATGGAATGCAAACAGATTTAACAGTCTGTATTCCTTCCAATAATATAGATAGTCCAAAAAGGATTGTTGTTACCAAGAGAGGACGCGGTTTATTAAGTAGAGGACGCGGTAGAAAAGTTTATCCACGACGTCGTTATTCGTCTGAATCTTCAAAACAACAATTAAATACAAGACACAGAAGTTTGGAAAAGGAAAAACACAAAAAATCTAGACGGCATAGTGACGATAGAAAACATACTACAGAATATTTAGAATATGATATCAATCAGGACAGTGACAGTAGTAGCAGCAGCACTAGTAGCAGTAGCAGCAGTAATAGTAGTGATAACACAAATGTTACAAAGTTATTGAGAGCGATAAAAGAAAATGAGAAAGTAGCCAAACAAATGTCATTGAACGAAGCGATAAGAGACGAGGTAAATGCCGAGATTGAACGAGAGCGGAAATCGAGAAAATCGCGGAAGACTTATAGAAGCTCCAAGAGCCGAAAGCAGAAAAAAGCACGTTATAAGAAAAAAAAGAGACAAAACAAGGAAATGACGAGCTCCTCTGATTCCTCCTCAGAAAAAGGCAATGACGATAATGAAATGATTGATAGATTGCTGACGGAAAAGGAAATTAAGAAGGAAGTCATAGAAAATCAGATTATACAAGAAGTTATTGTTAAAGAGGAATTAGACATTAGTCAAGAAGAGAATACCAGAGACGCTGAATTTATAAATGCTTCGAATCATCTTATGACTATAGAAAATAAGACAGCACATTTCTTCTCCACATCACAGAATAGAGTGGAATCTCCTTTAGCACAAGAAATTCCGCTGATATCTATTAATACCACGCAACTACATGCTGAAGAGAGATTGCCGATAGGTTCCCCTACGCAACTAAAAACTAAAGCGCAGCTGAAGCAGATGCCAGAAACATCCGATATGAATGATAATAAAGTTCCCTTGAATGTATTTACTTGCATACCGGAAAATTGGAATGCACCTAATCCGGCAAGTTTATCGGAATGTACGGAAGATTTAAATAAAATCTATGAAACACCTGACGCTGGCTGCAGTCAAGATAAGACTGTTTTGTCGACAAATGACAGTATAATAGAGCAAAGCAGTATTGCACATGTATCGGCATGTAGTAGCGAAGTTAATGAAAATGCGATATTACAACAATCGGACGCAACAGCACATACTCTTATTGAATCGTCTATTAAAATACAAGACAGTAAATCAGTAGCTAAAATCTCAGCTGATAACGATATATCAAAAGCATCAACGGCTACTACGTCAGCATCCTTATCAAGTGTCCCGCCTGCGAGTACTGCGAGTCCAAAGCAAGGTGGCAGCAAAAAGATCAACATAAAGACGTATTACGAGCGCACCGTACAACGTCGTATGAATGAGAAATTGGAATCAAAGAAGTCTGCAGAAAATCCTACATCAACACAAAATTTAATTACACCGAAAAGCATAGAATCAGAAATTGCAATAAATAAATTTACATTAACATCTACATCCAGCAGCTCCATTCAAGATCCACGATTAGCACCGAAACGTTCTGAAGAAAATTCAAATCGTACCGTCAATAATGATAGCGTCGTTCAAAAAAGTAATCAGATTAAATCAAAAGATAAAGTATCGCTTGCTACTAGCAGTGTCAATGTATTGCCCAATGTTGTAATGACATCTAAAATTGTAGCGTCTAAAGCAAAGAAATGCTCAGAAGTTAAGAACACTGCAACAGATAAGACATTACAAAGCAAAGTTGCGTCTGATCCTAAACGATTTAAAAATATTCGATCGGAAGGTAGTAAAGAATTGAAGCTGAAGAAAGAAATGGCAAAAGAACAAAAAGCAAAAAAGAAGTCTGTGACACCATCAAAATCTGATAATTTAGTTTCAACAAAAATATATTTTCCTTTGGAAAAGACAACAAGCACAGAAGAAAAAGAAAAAAAGATCAATAATATTAATGACATAAACAAAGTAAAAATTAAAGGAATACAGTCGATAAGTTCTCAAAATAAGATAAATACTAGCAATGTGAAAACGTCAACAATTTCTTCTGGCAACGCTGATAACGATGGTAACGAATTACCGCATAATACTATTAAGAAAGAACGTTCTTTGAATTTGGAAGTTCGTGAACGAGGAAACGCTGAAAAAGTTGCAAGTAACATTGAAAGCACTGATACGCGCGAACATTCTTCTAAGATGATGCGAGATGAAACTCATAATATAAAGCGTGCAAAGAATACAAGTGTTAAGATTGCAGATAAAAAAAGTCATAAAAAGATTCGTAATATCACTTCTGAATCCGATATATCGACAGCTTCTAAAATTGCCCTGAAAATCTCTGAAAGTAAAATCTCAAATAGTATAGAAAAAATAAACAAGGATATTTCAGCTGAGATTCAACAATCTGATACAATCAAAAACATAAAACTTTCATTGAATAACACGGACGAAAGTCAAATAAAAAAATCAGATCGAGATTTAACGGAGAGCACAATTAATCGCAGCATTTCCGAATTGGATGCGGTATCTCGAGTAGATAGTATCGATAAACAAAGTAAAAAAAACTTGTTAGTAAATATCGAAAGCACTAGCAGCACTAAGGAAAATGATATGAAATTAAATATTCTTGACGCTACAAATAAATCTGCGAGCGCGACTAAGGACAATTCTCTGGGTAAAAAGACCACTGAGTCATCATCAACTTCGAACGAAAATTCTCAAGAACGGCAAAGCATAGAGAACAACGCTATTTCTTCTGACAGCGTAGGTAGTCCGTTTAAAGGCTTTCTTCAGGAAACTGTAATGGACTTCGAGCAGCCTAACTTATTCGACGTGAATTATGTGACGACAAGTGCCAATTGCAAGGATATGAAGATCGAAGGGCGACAGGATTACGAAACGCTGGAATCTGGTACTGATTACACTAACGATACGAATATTAATGCCAATGAGAATTTTAATATCGCTTTTGGTGACAATTTACTTTCTTCAGATAAAGAATGCGTGACGAATGAGAAGAATGATAAATCCGATTTGACAACAGATGAAAACGGAGAAGGGCATGTAAGAAAATCCTCAAGCGAGATAGTCACGACCATGTTACACGATGATGTCAACGATATCAATATCGGTAGAAATAACGAGACGGATAGACAGTTGACCATAAGCAAGGAAGGATACACATCTTGCGCGGGATTAGTGATTAAAGAATCTATGTTATTAGATAACGAGGAAGAAATTCAAAGCGAAGTTCGATCGAAGGATTTGATAAGTAAGCTGAAAACTACAACCGATCCCAGTTTATCTGATGCGTTAGAAGCAACAATCTCGGATGACGCATTGAGATTGCCGGATTGTCAAAGAGATTGCGCGGAACATCTCGATAATCATATTTATTTAGAAACTAATATATCCGCAGAGAAAGCATCCTGCGACAAATTGCCAGGCTTCGATTCCGACGAGCATTTAGATAATGACATATTCTATTTGGATGATCGTTTGCAAAACACTGCTACGTTCGACACCAAGGACGACGAGTGCGTGCATTTCTCTGTTGATCAACAAAGCCCAGAATTCGATATTATGCCCGCGGTGATTCCGGAAACGACAATGATTACATCGTGCGCAGATTTATCGCACAGCGAAGTATCGAAATCGGAGGGATGTAAATTCGACATGAAGCACATTTCACCAACGGAAAACAATTTGCTCGCGGGATCATCACCGATGGATTCGCCGACTGGTTCGCCGAGAATTTTAAATGTCCCGACAAAAGCTGCCTTGAAGGAGGCCGCGAATCTCTTTTTGAAATCTTTAAGCAATGTACCGATGGCAACTAAAGAAGTAGCACTTGAAATATTAGACAAAACACAGCAGAATGAAACGGATATAAATTACCAAACGCCGAGTTGGCGTGTGGAGGAACAAAACAATAGAAAACCGAGCACGCCAGAAATTGATAACAATATGACTACCGCGCAAAATGCTCACAACAATATGACTGCGCAGGTTAGCCTAAACGTAAACAAAATACCGGCGCATAATAGCACACGTAGTGGTGAATCAGTTGAATTGGTCCGTAAAGATGTTGGTGTTAATGCTAACCATGATAAGTCCATAGTATCTCCGACTAACGTCGAGAAACGTCTTCACAGTAATATACAACGTGAACCGGTTGTCGAATTGTTAAAGATGAAAGAATTGGATAAACTGTTGGAAAAGAGGAGCCAGGAAAATTCTGAGAAAATAAAAGAGAAAGTTCATGAAGAAAAGAGAAGCCAAGAAACTTCCGCGAGGATCAGAGAGAAAGATTACGAAGATCAGAAAAAACGTAACGATTCAGTTTTATATAGATTAAAAGATAAACGGCAAATGAAATATCGATCTAAAGAAACGCTGAGGAAGAACAGTTTGGTGAAGAGACTTAAGAAAATGAAACGATCTGGGAAAATCGTTGGTAACACGAAGGAAGCTGTTTTGGCTAGAATGTTGGAAATTGATCTCGAGATTCATAAGCTAGTGACGGAGAAATTAAAGTTGCACGAATTATTACGAAGTAATATTCCGTCGAGTGAAAAATCTATGACAAATGATAGTGTAGTATTAAGAACGGCAGAAAACAATACTGTTCCAAATCAGTTTGAAATACCGTCAACGTCACAGAATAGTGAAATAAATCATGCTAAACAAGACAGACACATGTCTCCGTCGAAATCGTCGAAGCTGATTAAGAGCAGAAAGAGAACTTTGTCTTCGCAAGATAATGAGAATACGAATTACACGCCTAGGTCGAAAACGCCGGTGATTAGATGGAAAAAGAAGCCACGATTAGAACGAACAGTCAGACAGCAGAAAGACGAAGGAAAAGATGAAGAAGAAAATTTTAATAAACTGACAAAGGAACAGGTTCCGACTTCTGTAAGTAAAAAAATAGAAAATGGTATTATTAACACATCTGAAAATTTTCAGAAATCGAACGCCGTAAAAAATAATAAAATGCGAAAGGACAAAACCGTTAGAAAAAAGACTGACAAGGAGGCTGATATTAGTTCGAAACGCTCGATCGATTCAGATAAAAGTGCAACGGATAAAAGTGCGGATGAGCGTTCAGAATGTCGGGATTCTACCGAAGGCGAGACTGAACGTGCAAAACAGTTTGATACTGATAAGTCAAATGACATTTCGCCACCGAGTGAAGTGATAAAGGTAAATTCTCAGCTGTCAAACAAGCACGTGCACAGCACTCCGGAATCCTTGTCTATATATACTGATGATAGCACGTGGGATTCTCTGGTGCAAAATACTGCGTCGGAGATACATAAGAAAGCATCGGGTCTCGCTTTGCTAAACGAGGCACTTAAGAAAGAGATAGCTATGTCGCAGAAGATGAAATCGATCGTACAAAAGAAAAAGAAAGAGCAGCTGGACAACATCTTGAGGACGGTTAACAATCTAACAGGTGAGGAAGAGAATTTGCCTCTGGACCAGTTATATATCAAGAAACTGCAGCAAAAACGAGATTTGCTCGACACGCTCAGTCAGAGGAAAGAAAATCTTATTGAATCAAATATCTTGAAGAACATAAATGAGACGATAAACACTATAGCGGAAAACAAAGAGGAAAATCTTTTTGAACCTCAATCGGAAGCGCGAGCTTCTGATGATACTCCATTAACGTCCAACGCCTCTCCAGTATTGCAGTTCGATAAGCATCAAATTCTCGTTGATGCTGAAGCGAACGCCAATTCGGATTGGCCTTGTCGAGAGAAAGAAAATACAGAAGAAGTTGCATTGCAACAAGACAGTAATGATGTACCTGATGGATCGAATCATGTTTTTAAAGCCGTGAGTCAGGACAAAGTTCTTTTCTACAGTGAACGTAACGTGGAACCTGACAGTAGCATTACTCCTGAAGAAACTCAAGTGGAAAGTCATTCCTCAGATTGCGAACGTGACCGTGTGAAGAATTCCAATGATGTTGCTTTGCGTAACTTTGATATTAAAGTATCCGTACCCAAAACTTTAATAAAAGATGATTTCAGTCTGGGATTGTTGCAAAAAAATAAAGATACGAAAGACAGCACGGAAATCGTAGGCACTGATTTGGTCGATTCTACAACAAATGCATTTTCGGCTCAAACTGAGAAATTGAAAGAGAAGGATAAGAATTCTGCAACAAACGTATTTTTGGCTCAAACTGAGAGATTGGAAGAGAAGGATAAGCATTCTACAACAAACGCATTTTCGGCTCACACTGAGAGGTTGGAAAAAAAGGATAAGGATTCTATAACAAACGCATCTTCGGCTCACACTGAAAGATTGGAAGAGAAAGATAAGGATTTTACAACAAACGTATTTTCGGCTCACACTGAGAGATTGGAAGAAAAGGATAAGGATTCTACAACAAATGCATCTTCGGCTCACATTGAGAGATTAGAAGAGAAAGATAAGGATTCTACAACAAACGAATTTTCAGTTCACACCGAGAGATTGGAAGAAAAGGATGAAAATTCACAAAGAATCTTGCAAGCTGATAATTCGACTGTGGAGAAAGACAAGAAGGATGAAAAAGATAAAACGAAAGATAAACGTACAGTGAACGCAAATGAAAAGGAAGAGGCGATTGATAGTGCAAGTAATACACCATCTGTGCCGCAATTAGTCACTGCGAACTCCGATGTCACTGAGAATGAGCGATCTAATAACAGCGTTGAATCTAACGACAAGATAGCAATAATAGATACAGAGCGTGACTCAAACATCTTGGAGAAAATAGATATAGATACGAAACAGAAAAAATCAGATGCTGAATCCGAGCAGTTCTCGAATGACATGATTGCTGTGAAACAAGATTGTCAAAACGTCGAGAATACCACTACAGCCATCAAAGAAGAAGAGAAAAATAATCCTGAAAATAAATCCGGCATATTTGAGAAAATCCTAAATAATGATCAAGGCAGTTTCGTTCCAGTTGATCTAATGAACGAAAGATCAGAAGACGAAGTTGAACAAATGTCCGGTTTGGAACACATGTCGACTTCTACCTTCTCGTCCAATAAAGCAAAGGGCAAAGATATGAGCAAAAAGTTTCGTCGCAAACACGACACTTCAACACCGATCCGAAGAAGTACCAGAAACTCCAATGAAAACAAATCTAGTAAGATGAATGAAACCGATACTAATTCAAGCAGCAGCGGACCTTCTTCACGAGAGACGAGCGTTTTTCACGAGAATGATTTAACAGCGCGTAGCAGAAGCAAATCCCCAACGTGGACAAAGCGTGATGAAAGAATTGTAAATAATGTTAGGAAGAATCGTGTTTCACAGAAAGTGCAAAATACGAATACCCGAAAAGTTAGTACTGAATCTGAAACGAAGATCGAAAATCAGGCTAGTCATCTCGATACGATTACAGAATCTGCAGTTTTGAAGAACAGGACTGTGGCGAAGAAGAGGAAACAACGCACAGATTGGCAAATGAAATACTGCAAAGTGAGATTGATCGACTGTAAATCCATTCTTTATAAGTATATTAATCCCAAAGTTCTGGACAGACTTGGAATAATTGTCATCAATCCTTCCGCACCGAGTGATTCGTCGTATATGCAGCACACCACATGCAATCACAATGCGGCAATAATTCCTACTGCAGCTTCGAGTAAAAGTTTCTTTGACCCAATCAAATCCTGTGATAAAGAAAAATCCGAGATTGAAATCTTAGAAGAGAAATCAACCACGGAAAATAGCGAGAAGGATTTTGTTCAGGAACTTGTTTCACATACAGTAGAGAACAATGAGGATGAATCTGCGAGAATGCAATACACAGTCCATAAAGGCCCTATTTTGGACCTAAAGGTATTAATTTAATAAACGATTATTTTCTATCAAGATAGGCTAAATATAATCTTTTTTTTATTTTAGATTTTTGAGAATTCTTTCCTAGCAGCAAGCGAAGATGGCAAAATATATAGATATAGTCAAAAGTCTAATGGAATATTGAATATATATAAAGGTCACAAATCTGCGGTTACGTGTCTGTATATCTACAAGTCGGATGACGCAGGAATTGAGAAAAATCTTATGTATTCTGGTTCCTTAGATGGCACATTGCGTTGTTACAAAATAATGGTAAGCTTTAGTAGTTTAAATATTAAACAATTTTATTGGAAAAAAAACCTAATAAAACATTACTTCTTTGCAGACTGGCGCATTAATAGGAAATCCGGCGCAAACAAAGAGTCCGATTCAGTGCATGGATCAAGCATGGGGTATGATCTTTATTGGAACAAAATCTGGACATGTCTCGCGTTTCTATATCGAGGTGAATTATTTTTTTAAACTACATTCTCTTTTGTATATTTCTGAATATGTAGATATAGTAATTTACATTACTTCAAAAAAAGAAAGAAAAAAAGAATATCTATGTATGAAAAAAAATTGTATATAATGTATAGTTAATATTTATATGTTAAATTATATATACGAATTTGTTTGTAGGCTGGTGCTATTAAAGAAGACAGTATTCCGTTTTCGGAGAAATCTGTACTTGCGCTTAAAGCGACGAACGAAGGTCCGAGAAGAATTCTCATTATAGCATCTCGAAATCAACCGATAAATATACGCGATGCATTGACCGGTTTACTTCTTCGTATGATTAGTGGTCAGAATAATTCTACTGTTTACAGTTTATTGCGACATGATAATTTGATCTATTGTGGTACAAGCAGCACATCTATAAACGTTTTTGATTTCACGGCAAGTGACAATATCGTTTTTTTTAATTCTTTCAAACAGAAATTGAATTGTATCATTATTTTTTAAATATAATTGCAGACGGGTGAACAAGTAACTCAATACGAGGCTGGTGTTGGTATTGTATGTATGCGGCTTTATAAGCAATTACTCTTCGCGGGCTGTTACGACGGCAATATTTATGTTTTTGACATAAATGTAAGTGTTGCATTCTTATATTTTAAATCATCAGTTTATAATCAGTTCATTACAGCATATTTGCGTTATATGTATTCAATTCAATATAAATCTCTTTACAGAGTCACAAATTAATACATAGCATACGCGGTCCAGGGAATATGTTATTGAGTGTAGAAGTTGTAAATAATAAGGTATGTATTCAATGTGCAAGTTTATATTTTTTTAACAATTTTTTGATAACTTTCCTTATATTTTTGTATTATCTTTGAACATTTTTTATTAAGTATCAATAATTATTTTCTCTATTTTTATATAAGTTTTTAATTAAACATATAAATTAAGATATTGATACTAATAGTAAAAATTTTTCAATTTCATTATCTTTCAGATTATAGCGGGAAGTAAAGACAAGCGTTTGCATATGTGGCAAATGCCAACTCAAGTGCGTGCCTTACTTTGAACAATGTCGTAGCATGCTCAGGAATTCTCTACTTTAAACATAATTAATTAAATGATCAGTTAATATCATGATCAGTTAACGACTCACAATTGATCGGATAATATTATATAAATATGTAGAGTGAGAAACTTGTGACATTGAAGTTACGACTTAATAATATACATCCATATATTTTCTAACTTTTTCACTATAAATAGTATTATATTATTACATTTCCCGTAAATCGCTTTTATTTATATCATATATTTGATAAGTACATGCTAGATAAAGCACAAGATGCTAAATAAAATAATTATTTATAGTTATTACAGTACTATATGACAGTATGTAAAAGCTATTTATAGTGAAAAAGTATTGGCGCCAAAATTATTCGTTATCAACTATATATAAAAAAATTACATATCTGTAATATGTAAAGTGTACAGACTTGTAAAGAATTAGATTTAAATAATGCAATAATGGAAATTATTTTACGTATGCTTTGTACACACTTAAAAGTTTGGAAAGATTTCTTAACTTTGTAATCATTTGAAAATATGACATTTTAATACACGCGTTTAAAACAAATTTTGTGTTAACACATGTCAATGTTTTAATGGGCTGTTGCAAAAAAATACATGTAGTTGAGAATGCATACAAAATACATAGACATTCACGACGATTTGTATAAGCTTTTTTTTGTTAAAAAAAATGATCTTGTTTGTTGATGTTTTGCGAAGATTTGTTGTTCTGTTCCTAGAAGCTATGTCCTTATAAGATTTTGTTTATATTGATGAGAATGTCATTTCATTCAATATTTTGTCATGTGTTTTTAATGAAAACAAATACACTCTGCCATCCTTTAACTTCTATTTTATTACATTAGACATTAGCGAATGTAAATAAGGAATTGTACCAAACAAAATATGTAACAAACCATTTATAATCTAATTAGAAAATCAATATAAAATTAATTAATGAATGAATAATGTGTGTGTTTATGTTCATATTTATATAAAAAGAGAACATTATATTTACTACATTTTAAACTTATGATAGGCTGTAATATTTTTAATTCATTATTCTACACATACAATTACTGTATTTATTGTTATACACTCTTTAACAAAAAAAAGTTACGCGCAAATCTAAACGTTGGAATCATTTTTGTTTAGATTTATACGTTTTATACTTTTTTTTTTATCAAAGAGTGCATATGTAATTCTCATTGTATGTAAATTTATTGTACACAATATTTATTATATTGCTCATTTGCTACACGATGAAAAAACAGTTTTCCAGAAAATGAATTTCAATATTTTGAATCATTAAAATTTTGTAATATTAATTTTAAAATGCAACTTTGATGTAATAATAACTGATTGTGGAAGAATAAAATACATTTTTTTTAAGTTTCCTTTCTTTTATTTATAAGTAATTAAAAAATTACAATTTTTATGTCGTTTTTGTAGCAAACGAGTGATACAGAATTATAACAATACATGTGTTACTTGTCTACAAAACTAATGAATGCATGTTAGGAAATTACTGCCAATATTTAAATGGTGATGAGACATCAATTCTTTTGTGTAAAGTTCTCAAATAGAATAATATAGAGAAATTTTATAGATTTTTTTCTTTTTTAGGTAATTGTCATAGAAAAAGCAAATTTTTAATTTTGTTAAAACTCTTGCAATAAAAGCATAAAATCGTAAGAGTAATTGTTATATATTTTTTATATTTAGAAAAGTGGTATATATGTGTGTGTGGATGTGTACACACACACACACACACACACACACACACACACACACACACACACACATTCACATTGTAAAAGTATAAATATAATTAATTTATAATAAATTTACACATCTATACCTATCTATTTACTCGTCTGTGCGCGCGCGATGTGTGTGATATATATATATATATATATATATATATATATATATATATATATATATATATCACACATACA
>Ga0157364_1002018_pt1 | contig 18292 bp, 13 predicted proteins | sample AttsexASBM2_FD_111476 | JGI IMG/M metagenome (GOLD analysis project Ga0157364, IMG submission 111476) | Fungus gardens microbial communities from leaf cutter ant in Ribeirão Preto, State of São Paulo, Brazil - Atta sexdens ASBM2 | ecosystem: Host-associated > Fungi > Mycelium > Unclassified ...
AACATCACTTTATTCTAGTTCCTTCTACTTCATTCTCCCAAGTCCCATGATCAGTCTTGTGACTATGCCATCAATTTGTGACTGATGTGACAGCGTGACTGATAAACCCTAACTTAAGTTGTTCTAAAAATAGAAAACTAAAAGAAAAACATCATAAAATGAAATGAAAAGTAAAAAATAAAAGTTAAGTCCATCGTCAACAATCTTGACATCTAAGGGTTTTGAGTTATAACACAGGTTGCAACTCAAGCAAAGACTTGAGTAAAAATGAAGGAAATGGTCAATTGGTAAAGTGTAAGGATACAGAACTGTATTTACACTATATATACCTATAAACCATGTAAAAAACATATATTTACAACAATATAATACATGAGATAGAATGGAAGAATCAATGAGGATACAATGCTTACTACATGAGGTACTGACTGATATAACTATGGCATAGCCAATCATTGCATCATACTCTAGATCCTTCAATACACAATGAAAAAATGTTAAAAACATGAAGAGATGATCATAACAATAGAAATGAAACAGAAATGAAAAAAAAAATGAAAAAAAGATGAGAATATAAAAATTACTTCTTTGTTGTGACTATCATTGGTTAGGACAACTCTGATAGCATACTGTTATAGGCTTGTTAAATATTCTAGTATGTTATGATCTACTTTAGATATAGCAAATATAAAACTATATAAGTATAGACTTAATAGAAGTTGTTGGAAGATTGTTAGAGTGACTGAGATAGAGGTACAGAATTTGTACTTCAAGCTTCAGGAGAAATCTAAGTTTATTATCTAAACAAGATATATATAATGCTTCCTTATAGAAGAAATTTAAGAAAAGGCTTGAGAGTAAGAAAGAGAATTGTGCAATTGGTAAAGTATAAGAATACAGGTGTTATAACTTAAGCTATGTGTTAAACAAAAGACATACTCTTGTATTGAGTAACATAAGAGAACTCAATAGAGAACTCTATATAGAAACATCTATCTTATATACTAAACTATAATAGTCCATGCTACTACTTTTCTAGCCTATCCTAAAGACCATGTATTTGTCTTAAGGCTAACATGTGTTTTATCTATTGTTATGATATTACCTTTCTAGAATCTTCTACATTGTTCCCTTGTATCATATGAGCATGTAACTTCTGTGACAGTATCACACTTTGTCTTCTTTGTTTTCTACTCTTTAATAAAAATAAGAGAAAATAAAAATAAAATAAAATAGAAAACAAGTCCATTGTCTTTAATTCTAACAACAGGAGTATGTCTATGCTATATATACAAAGTAACAATGAGGAAAAGGTCTATCATATACAAGGCAATCATGTCATAAAACATAAGGATAGAGTAAGGATACAACACCTACTATATGAGGCACTGACTGAGATTACTTTGGTGCAGCCAATCATATCATCATCACCCTGTACTATTATAACCTGAAATCCTTAGAGTGGGATAAAGGTCAAACTCTTGTATTAGAGAGAATACAAGAGAACTCAATAGAGAGCTCTTTACAAAGCAGTCTACCTTATATATCTATTCACATGGTCCATGCTAGCTACTGTGTATTCTACTCTAAAGTACCATGTGTAAGATATAAGGTCAATATGTAGTATATATGTCATATAACATCACTTCTTCTAGAACCTTCTATGTTCTTTCATGTATCATGTGACTGAGTGACACTGTCACTAACACTAAGTTCTAAAAATAGAAAAATGAAAATGAAAATGAGAATAAATAAGAAAAAGCTGGGTCTACTTTCTGCAATCTTGACATATACCCTAGTCCATGCTGAATACATAAGACATTTAATTGTAACATTTCTCAAGTATTTCTTTTTAAATTTTCCATTGTCTTACCTATATAATATCTTTGCTATATATTTCCCTAGTAACTCTCTCATCTGAAGTCTTGTTCTTCTATAATTTCCAACTTCTTCAGTTTTCTGACTTTTACACTTATTTGTTATGACCTTAAGCTTGGCTTAGATTGCAAACTAGACAAAGACTTGAGTAAGAGTAGAGAAATGATCAATTGGTAAAGCATAAAGATACAGGACTGTATCAACAACTATATATACCTAAAGACCATGAGGAATATATTAGGCATTCTTAAGGAAACAATAAAAGAGAAATGAGAAAAACATAATAAAACCTTCACTACTATATGAGGTGCTGACTGATAAAACATGAAGATAACACAAGACACAGTTTAGTATGAGTTACAAATAAAACAAGCCCCAACACATGTCCAACATAGGATAAACATCTATAGAACATGAGGTATAGATTATAATGATCATAATATCATTTTTTCTTTAAAGTTTGCTACTATCTTTTTTGCATTTTCTAAGTCTTTCTCTCTTTCTCATGTGTTGTATTCTGCTGTAAACACCTTCCAATGCATCAAGTACTTGGTTACTTCCCTTATTTTTTGTTTATTCAATACTTTTTCAACCTTTTATTTCTCTTCTTTATTAACTTTTACTAGTTTCATTTCTTTCATTTTATTTTTCTTCACTAGTTCTCTGTATCTTACTACTTGACTTATATTTGCAACTGTCAAGATAAGCAGATCTAGCTTTGAGTGAATATTTACAATCAGTTACACAGAAGAAAAGTTCAGATCAAGTATGAAAATTATCTGAAAATAGATATGAATATCTATAAGATTAGATAATTTACCTGGATTTCAGATTAAGCTTGAAAGCTTATCAACAGATTGGTAATATAATCTTAGATAATAACATTGGCCTTAACTTATATGTTGTATTACTGTCTGTTACATAGTTATAATTTTGGATAATAAGGTTTCAGAAAGGACTAACTAGTAGCTTAGTCAGAGAAGTAAGAGGATAAGTGTTGAAAGATTCTTAGTCAGTTCTCAGTTAATCTCCAGACTGAATACTATAGAGTATGTACTTGGTCTTAAATACTAAATTCATAGTTAAAACTGTAGCTAAAAAATAGTAGTATAGAAAATAACTAAGAAGATGTTATAGATAGTTTCTAAAATATAAAATAACCAGAAGTCTAGGTAATGAGCTGCTGGGAGATGAAACATAAAGGGTTGATATATGTGCAAACAAGCATAGATATGGAAATACATCTAGATATAGTTAAAATCCTATTTAAAGATCAAAAAGTAGATATATTACAATTTAAACCCAAAAGTTTGGTCAAAAGAAGAAACTAATATTGTTGAACACAAAAGAACTTGGTAAGATTCCTAGTACAGGATTGTTTACTTTATATACCTCTGGTACATAGTCTGTACACACCTATATATAGCCTACCCTAAATATTATAAGTCTAAATAAAGTTATTTTATATATGATACTATTTCTTTATAATGTCACATGATCTTGTGATAGTAACAGTGACATAAGTGTTTTGTATGACAATTATCACATCTTGTCATAGCATTTTGTTTCTTTTATTTTTAGAAAAAGAGAAAAGAGAGACACAAGATAGAAAAAGTTTTATTAAAAAATAGAAAAATCTTACATAAGAGACTAGAATGAAGAATGGACACATCCACCATCTTAGCTTCTAACAAGATGTCTCAGATATCTTAGAAGTCAGTTTATAATAACAACTAGATAAATTCTCATTATAGTTAGCAGTTTTAGTTTAACTGTATTGATAGATATTACTTTTTCAATGATATATATTAGTCTACTAGTTTTCTAGTTAGTTGCTCTTTGAATACTAAGTTTATCATCTTTCTTCCATACTTCTACTTCTTTTCTTCTCTTATCTCTTCATTTTCTCTTGTATTCTCTTTAGTGTTGCTTCTACTTTCTCTTGAATTCTTTTTAGCAGATTCTGTCATCTTCTCCACCTTCTCTTTTCTTCTGATGTCTGCTTCTATCCTTAACTTCTTTTCATAGTTTGCCATAAACTGAGAATGTAGAAAGTAGGAGTTGTGTTATATCCCAATTCAGCCACATCTATCTCAACCCACAAATAATGCTTCTTTCTTATCTACACTCCTTAATCTTTCCAGTGTGAATTACTTATTTCTATTTCACCTTAAATATTCTTGCTGGACTTTTGCCAACTCTATGAATCTCCATTTCTGGTATCTAAAGATTACTAGAAACCAAGATAATACTTAGTAGTCTCTATTTTAGATAACTATCCTAGATAGTATACTTAGCATATAAACTAGTAGTTTATACTGTAAGCCTTATCTTGAAAATCAACTAAAACTATCACTAACTTCTAGTGCTAGTGATGACATACCTCCTACTGTCTGGTAGACTTATCTACTAGTTATATTCCTGAGTATCTTATTCAAAGTATATATATATAACCAGTGTAACTCATATAGGTATAACATACAAGCTGAAGCCAAAGATTGTTCTAACTTCTGCTTTCTACATTCTCTAATAATACTTATTAACTTATTTTGGACTTCCAAAAGACTATTATCAGATCTCAGATAACAAGATGTAAACTGTGTCTAATAGTATTTTCAGAATTACTATTTATAGTCACAAATTTTTCCAGTATAGATCTTCTACACTCCTTGTCTATAATAGTATTCTTCTATTATCTCTTAGTTATCTAATCTCTTGTTGAATAGCTTCTTCAAAGTTCTTCTTCACTCTTTAGAATCTTAGAATCTTGTACTCATTATCCTGTTTTTCATATCTGTCTTCCATAACCTATGCATATTATCTGAGTTCTTATATCCATTTTCTAGGACTCTTATGTCTACTATCTAAATTCTCATACCCATCTTGAAACTTTTATGTCTACTATCTGGGTCTTCCATATCTATCTTCCAGGAATTCATACTCTTCCTTAGGGCTCTCAAGTCCATCTCTAAGCAAGAACTACTGCTCCCATCCAAATATCTAGTTGATCTAACAAGCTGTTTACTTCAACTTTGATTCTATCTTTCTTCCTTTTTCTTTTGCAACACTTTTTATGCTATTCACATATTTGACTCATACTATCTATGCACTCCTCCATACTCTCTGTTCACTTATCTTGTATTATCCAAGCATTTCTTGGATCATTTCTCCTTCCTCTTTCTATCTCTTCTAGAGTATTCCTTATAATAGTCTCAAAGGCTTGGCCTTAAGAAGGGAATACTGTCACATACTCATTGAACTACATCACAGATAATGTTCCCCTAACATCCAATCTACTCAGAACATTTGTGGAAGAGTGTATTTTTCTTTCTACCTATCTATTTTTTTCTAGTATAGATCTATCTAGTTCCTTTTCATGTCTAATTACTCCATTACTGATCACATGGTTCCTCATGATCTCCATAGAGCTCTAGACTTTATTTTGGAGGACTTTAGTATACTCAGAGTAGTTACCTATCTTTTCTGATTTTTAAATAGTTTTAGTAATAGTATTTAAGATACTTAGATATTCAGTAGTTCCTTAGCTTGAAATTCAACTAGTATAATGTACTGTTCTGAGTACCCATGCTCAGAAGTCTTACTTCCTTCATGCTCCATTTCTTGTTAATATTCTCTTCCCAAATATAACTATTGTAATATGCAAAAGCATAATATATTTGCTGAAGTTAAGGTCACCTAGGATCCATATTTATATATATCAAATAATGTCTCTACATTCTCTTAGTGTCTTCTGTAATTTTCTCATGTTTCTGAACAATTTTATTAATCCTTCCACTAATGTCTCTTCTGTTGTTGCCACAAAATATACTATCTTGGATAACCTATTGCACATAACCAATATTACATTCTTTCTTACTACTAATAGCAACTTAGTGATAAAATCTACTGTTAAGTGCATTTATAGTCTCTCCAGTATCTTATTTGCTATCAGCTTTCTTACTAGTACCTCTATTCTGTTCTTTATTCTTTGATACAATTCATATTTATTCATATATTATCCTACATCCTTAGTTATTTCTGGCCACTAGTAATTTCTTACTACCAACTCTGTTATTTTCAATATTTTTTTATGTCCAGCTACCAGTATATTGTAGTGCAACTGGATAATCTCTATTCTTAACTTCTCATTCTTTGGTATATACATCTTTTCTTCTTTTAACACTAGTTTTTCTTTTATTTGCCTTTCTTTGTTCCTCATTACTTTAACTCTAGCCTTTTTCATTTCTTCTACTACACTAACTATTTCTTTATCTTTTATTTTGTGCTTTTTTATATTTTTCTACTATATGTACTTTAAATTCTACTACTATTACTATTACTAAGCTTTAAATTTTTTTATTAGTTTTTGATTTTTGTTATCATTTTTTACTTCTACTTCCCAGTCTAGTCTCTTACTTAATTTATTTGTTTTTCCCACCTTTGTTCCTGGTACATGTTTTAAGGTAAAATTAAATTCTGATAAATATAGAGCTTATCTTGCTTGCTGTTTTTATACTTTCATGAAATATTCTAAATTCTTATAATCTGCCCAAACCTTGAATTTGAACTTTACATCCTTTAATAAATGTTTATAGTTTCCCAATTCTCTAATTACTACTAATATCTTGTCATAAATTTTATGATTTCTCTCTATCTCATTTAGAAATTTTATCAAGTATACTACTAGTCTCCATTATCTATTTTCACATTCTATCAATAAAATCCTCCCATTGCATAGTCTAACATATCAACTTTTATTCTCAGTTTTTTAAATCTAAGTCTGGTGCTGTTAGTACTGAATTTTTTGTAAATCTCTCTTTTAACTCTCTAAACATCTTTTTCTACTTTTCTGTCCAATCCTACTTCTAATTCTTTTTTACTAAGTTATGTAATAGTCTAGTTATAGATGTAAAATTTTTAATAAACTACTGATAATAATTAGCTAGTCCTAAGAACTTCTGTACATTCTTAAAATCTTTAGAAGTTAGCTAATCTAATACTATCTTTATCTTTTCTTCCTTTATTTTTTATATATAAGTCATTTTCTGCCAACCTTTTTATTATCTTCTCTACTATCCCATCATACCTCATTATGCCTCTCTTCTTCTTCTATTTACACTTTTATATCATTAATAAAGCTTGCTACTTCTCCAGTATTAATCAAGTTCTATAGGATCTTATTTATTATTGTTTGAAATATTGCTGGAGAATTAGTAAGTCTAAAGAATATTACTATAAGTTCAAATAACTCTTCTAGAGTTGTGAACACTACCTTTCACTTATCTCCCTCCTTTATTCATATATTATTATATTCCCAGTATAAGTCTAGTTTAGTAAATATTTTCTTGATACCAATATTTTTTACAATATCTAAAATTAAAGACAAAAGATAGTTATTTTTAATTGTCTATTTGTTCAAGTATCTCTAGTTCTATGCTATATACTTCTACTGCCTTTATTCTCTACAAAGAATACTGGTTGTTATGATGTACTTGGACACTAACATTTTTCTTTTATTTATTTTTTCTGATTTTATATTTCTTTTCTTTTGATTTTCTTTTTCTTTTTCTTTTTATTGACAAGCAAGAGGCACATGACTGTAATCACATGATATATCACATGATATAAGGTTATAAGCCTAGAACAGACTAGAATAGACTAGATAGTTGATGTCAAAGAGCATGTCAACAACATGTCAATCTTATAGTGTATACATAGTATACTCACAGATAATGCATGGACTTTAGGGTAGGGTAAATATTAAGTAGCACAGACCATATGTATATTATATAAATAGGGTAGCAATACAGCAGGGACTTCTTGTTGAGTTCTCTTGTGATCCCTACATCAATAGCCTACTGAGAGCTTTACTTGTTTGTATGATTATTGGATTTTGTGTCTAGTAGTTGCTACAACACTGGTGCTGTTTGAAATAACTTCAAAAGTTTAATATATCTCTTTTTTAATTGTTTGTCAATAAATATGCATATCTTCTCTCTTTTTTCTCTAAATAATAGATACACTTTCTTCTTTCTTAGTACAAACTCTTTTTTCATATCTATAACATGATTTTATATCTTTCTTGTTAGCATTCTTTTACTTGCTTTTTTTATGAAGATATAGATCTATTAATAGAACTTTAAAAGAACCAATTTCTTAGCTTCTTCATCTAACTTTGTTACTTTCTCTTCTTCATCCCAAATCTCTTATTCTTTTATTACTCTTTTCATCTTAATTATTCTCCTTTTTTCATATTTTTTTTTCTTTATTTTTTCTTTCTCTTCTTGCTTTCTATTTTTTTCTCTTTAGAATACCTTGATATCTTCACTTCTACTGTTTTTCAGTCAATATCAGAATTGTGGCAAGCAAGCTATAGTATTTCTAAGATTATGGTCTACTTTTACTTCCTATCATATTAATCTTTATTCTTTCTCTGTGTCTTTTGTAAAAAATATTAATCTCTACTGTATGTTATATTGGTTCTCTCTTATTAAAGATACTATCTATATTTCTTACATATATTAGTCTTTCTATCTTTTTCAACTTAGTCTTCTACTTTTTTATAATCTTCAAATTCATAACTAAACCTGTGATCCTACTGTTCAACAAGACTTCTACTATCATTTCTTTTTGCATATTAATTCTTTGTCATATGTCAGGTCCACCCATCCAAAAGATATGTCCTTGCAGTAATGTTGTACCCTCAATTTCTATAAAACAAGCCTATTTTCCACTCTTCTTGTAACACATCCTCAAAATGGTAATGCAACAATTTGGATATCCCATCTTTTATGATAGGAATACTCCTATCTGACTCAGTATTCTATAGCAAAGTTCTTCTATCTTACTTTTATTAATGTCTCACTACTGAAACCTTCACTTAGAGCAATATACCAAAACTCCAAGTATCTCCTATATCCTTTACTTGTATATAAGACTAGTAATTATACTGTAATTTGCTAGTCTGATAATTGACAAAGATAATTCTTATTGAACTCAATCTCCAGTGTTCAACAGCAATATACCAAATCAATACTTACTTTCATCTTAGACTTCATCCAATTATCTGAAGTTACAACTACATGGCAGATAGACAATATAACATTTAAGCTAAAGCTAAGATCATTCTACAAGTTCACATCACCAAATACAGAGTTTACACACTCCATATATCACTAAGCCAACCCTACAGACTTTTGTCTCCTGGTGTAAACTGTACTTGATAGTATTATCAGACTACCAAGTCTGCTGTTACTTCTGAGCAGTTCTGTCCACTAAATCCTCTATCACAGTTCTGTCTACAAAAAAGTCTAGTGGCTTTCTTCCACCATAACTCTTTAATCTATTCAGAATCAACTCTAGTCCTACTACTTGGGATATACTTCAACACAATCTTATATTTCAGCAATAACATCTCTAGGGCATATCCACCAAATGCCCCACAATGTTCAAGACATATTTATCAAAGAGGCTGATCATCTCTAAGATCTCCAACTTATACTATTCAACCTATCTCTAGTTCAAGTATTATTTCTAAAGACAATAATTCTAATTGAAAGGATGCTCCCACTACTAATCTTACTACTAATTTAGCAACTAATAGATCTAATTTTTCTACTTGCTCATAATCAAAGCTCTGTTATAGCAATAATACTAATAAACAATTAGCTGGTATACTCAGTTAACTTGCAAACATACTTATGGCTAATTAAACTCCTAGCCCTAATATTGATTCAAGAGAAACTAAAGTCTGCATCCTCAACACTTTTAGTAGCACTAAGCCTGACAAGCTCAAGAATTTCTTATTTCAATATTAGCTTTACTTCCATGCTAATCTTATGCAATTTGACATGGACATTGTGAAATTAATTTTCCCAATAACCTATCTCACTATAGTTATCTAGAACTGGTTTGAGGTGGACTTTAACTAGGAAGACCAGTGTATTCTGCAAAACTGGCTCTCTAACTGGAACTTTTTTATTGACAAATATACTTTGGTTTTTTGGACCCTATCAGTAAAATAGCTACCATGCTGGATAACCTCTGTATGAAGCCTAGCAATAAGATCTCTACTTACAATGTGAATTTCATGCACTATGCCTTCCAATTAGATTGAGAAAATAGTGTTCTATGCTACTACTATTACTAATGATTTCCCAATCAGATCTAGGACCCATTTCCACCTAAGAACAAGGAAAACCTATGTTGTTCTAGAATATGTATACTTTAATGATAACTATTGATTACTACTACTGGAGATATGACTACAAACACTATCATGTAAAGTAGATAGAAAATAAGGCCCTTAAGTCTTATTCTTGAAAGTAGGATAAAGCTTCTACTGATGGCAATGCCATAGCCTCCTAAGGCAAAGCAAATACATCCTCAGTGGCTTCATCCACCAAATCATCTCTTTTCAACACATTGTCCCCTACTTCCAAAAAACAATTCAATTCTCCATGGGTAGACCTCTTCTCTAAGTTGGCCAACAATAGCAAGTTGATTAGTGATAAGTACAAGAAGTACTTTGAAAACAATCTGTATCTCTATTGCAGTATAGGGGATAACAAGTTGGACTTTTGTCCTAAAAAGCAGACTATAGTCACTCCTAAAGGCTATAGTACTTTATTAACTGCTGATTCTCTAACAGCTGCTTTCAAGAAACTCTTGGAAAAATAGAGAGTGACTCCCAGGACTTCACACAGACTAAGAGCTACATTGAACTTTCTTATACAGCAACAAGTTCTATCCAACTCAATGTATTTGTTCTTTCTGATCTACATACTTTTTTTGTTTATCTTACTTCTTTCTTAATCCTTGGTCAGGATCATCTTAATAAAATCTCATTTTGAGCTTTAGTCTACTTATTGTTTTGTGGTTTATCAAACAATACCATCTCTGAAATTATTAACTTGCTCATAATATTCTTTACTAGTAATTATATAAATCTAGACTTCTATGTCACTCTACTTGATTCTTCCCACTCTTTAGTTCTTGGATACAACTGGCTCACTCAACACAATCCACTAATTAACTAGGTAAATGGGTTAATAAACTTCTATCCATCTTTACAGAAAAATCTTACTCCTTTTCACATCATGGCCAACACACTATTAGCATCTCTATCATCTCCTAACATCTCTCTGCAATCATTGGATTCTATGGTTTCTATATCTATATTTGAGATCTCTGTATATATCTCTGAGTAACCTAATATTGCCATCATTAGAATTGCAGTATTTTTGTACACATCAAAACTTCCAGGCTCTAGCAAGTTTCAACTCTGTCTTTGCTCTTTGGACATTCAGGCCAACTCTACAAAGCTTGTAGAGACTTCTGACCTTTCCAATATCTCTTCCAAGTATTATGAATTTGCTAATGCTTTTAGCAAAACCAAGACTGAAGTCCTTGCTCCTTATTGTCATTATGATCTTCAAAATCAACCTAGAAGAAAATGCTCAACCTCCAGTTGTTCTTATATACTCTCTTTCAGCATGTAAACAAGAAGCTCTCAAGGAATTCATTGAGGAAAACCTCAATATGGGTTTTATTCAATCAACCTCCTCTCTATATGATATACCAGTCTTATTCATCAAGAAGAAAGATAGTCTACTATCCCTTTGTGTCAACTTTCATAGTCTTAACTGTATCTCCAAAAAGGATTGCTATTTACTTTCACTCATTTCTGATCTACTGGACTCACTTCATAAAGCTTGAATATATACAAAGATAGATCTTTGCCATGCTTGCCACTTGGTTCACATAGCTGATGATAATGAATGGAAAACTACTTTTAGAATATATTATAGATTATTTGAGTAGTCTATAATACCCTTCAATCTTACTAATGCTCTCATAGCCTTTCAGTGATTTATGAACAACCTTTTTTCCAACATTTTGGATATCTGTGTCATAGTCTATCTAGATAATATACTCATCTACTTGAATAACATGTTTAAACATTACTGGCATATTAAGAAAGTACTCAAGCATTTCTGTAAGGCTAGTCTTTATACCAAAGCAAAGAAATGCAAATTCTACTCTAAGTTAGTAAAGTATTGTCAAGTGCAGTCCACACTAGAGGTGGAAGTCCACAAGATAAACTCAAAGATATGTAAACTTATGGAACAACCTTAGCTTTAGCTTATGTGCTGCACTATTTGTCTGCTATATAGTCACAATTTCCAATAAAAGGAAGAAGTCTGAAATAGAATGAGTACTGATTGGTGTGTTGCCATTGAATACTAGGGATTGAGTTCAATAGAAGTTATCTTTGTTGATTATCAGATTAGCAAATTATAGTATAACTACTAGTCTTATATACAGGTACATACTATAGAAGATGCTCAGGATTTCAGGGATATAACTTCTATTTCACCAAGCAGAGGTTTCAGTGTTGAGATACTGATAGGAGTATGACTCTATTAGAATTGAAGATAATAAACTTGGTTTCTATTTTATTTTATTTTATTTTCCTTTTATTTTCTCTTATTTTTATTGAAGAGTAGAAGACAAAGAAGACAAATTGTGACACTGTCACAGGTCACATAAGTCACATACTCATGTGACATGATGAAACAACATAGAAGATCCTAGAAGAAGATGATATTATACGGCATAATTAACACATGTTGATCTTAAGGCAAACACATGGTTGTTTAGGGTAGGGTTGAAGAAGTGTAGCATGGACCATCATTAGTTTGTATATAAGATAGAAAGTTGTATTAGAAACTCTATCAAATTCTCTTGTGTTACTCAATACAAGATTGTGTCTTTTGCTTAACACTAAGCTTAAGTTATAACAGACTCTGCTATAGAAGACTGAACTGGATACTCTTATCTCTGTCATGAAAGACAGAATTTCTGAATTGTTGCACCACCACTGCATAAGCATGTTGCAAGGAAGATAGCTACTATAGAAGGCAGGCTTTTAGATTAGATGTTAATAAGAAGTATTACTATAGAAATATATTTTCTGGACAGGTGGACTTGGCATATGACAAGTATCTAGAATACATTCTTTTTCCTTCTGGCCTTACCATGTCTGATGACAAAGTTAAGATTGTTCAAAACTGGCCAGAGCCCAAGAAAGTTGAGGATATCCAATTCTTCTTAGATTTTACTAACTTCTATTACTAGTTTATCTTCAACTACTTAGATATTGTTATTCTATTGATATGCCTCATCTAGAAGGATATTTCTTAGAAGTTTGATTTCTTTTATTGTGATGTTTTCAACTCTCTCAAGAAGGCATTCACCTCCACTTCTATTCTCATTTACTAAATTCCTAATATTCAACTTATTATGAAAACTCATACTTTAGACTATGTTCTTGCTGCAATTATTTTTATTGTGAATGAAGAAAACAAAGTTTATCTGGTTACTTTTCACTCCTACACTTTTACCATAGCAGAGTTAAACTATGACACACATGACAAAGAATTACTTGCTATTTTTGAGGCTTTCAAAATTTGATGACACTACATAGAGGGTCCAGTCTATCCCATCAACATTGTTACAGATCATAAAAACCTTGAGTACTTTTCTACTATCAAGATGTTGACCCAGAGACAAGTGCAATAGTCTAAGTATCTCTTCCAGTTCAATCTTGTCATTAGGTTCTGTCCTGGTCATCTTGGCACCAAACTGGATGCTTTCACTAAACAGTGGGACATCTATCCTAAAGGAAGAAATACTGGCTACACCACAGTCAACCTTCACAACTTCAAACCAATCTTTACTGAAGAATAACTTACAGCCTCTGTACAAGCTACTGTCCTTCTCTTTTCTTTTCTTTGTACAGCTACAATTATTAATCTGGACACTTTACACCAAGATATCCTTTGACTCTTTCTAATAACCCAATTGTTATAAAATATATCTTTGTAGATAGCTGATGGTCTACAGATTCCAACAATCTCCTTCATCTTGATAACAGAATTTATATACTATCTACTGGTAATCTTCACATATGTATTCTCCAGAATAACCATGATCACATTTTAGCTAGCCACTTTGATTAGAACAAAATACTAGAACTAGTTTGCCATAGATATTTCTGGCCAAGCTTCCATGTTGATGTACAATAATTCTACAAGTTCTGTATCACTTGTATACAATCTAAGCTACAATGTCACAAGCCTTATATATCTCTCAAATAACTTCCTATTCCCAAGCAATTATGAAATTCCATTTCTATAGACTTTATCAAGAAACTTCTATCATCCTCTGGGTTTGACACTATCTTGATCATAGTCAACCAGCTCACTAAACAGCCAATCTTTATTCCTGCCCATGATACCATTATGTCTGTAAACCTAGTATGTCTATTCATCCTTTATGTATTCTCTAAACATGTCATTTCTTTCCATGTTATCTCTAACAGAGGTTTAGAGTTTGTGTCAAAATTTTTCCATTCCTTAGGCACTGCTCTGAATATATGACTTTATTTTACTTCAGGCTATCACCCCAAAGATAATGAACAAACCAAACACACAAACCAGACTTTTGAGCAATACCTCTGTGTATATTGTAATTACTAGCAAGACAACTGGTTCAAACTTCTACCTCTTGCAGAGTTCACTTACAATAATGCTCTGAGTACTACTACTGGTGCTTCTCCATTCTTTGCTAATAAGAAATATTATCTAAATATTACTGTTCATCCTAAACACAATATTGCTTCCTCCTGAGCCCACAACTTTGTAGTAGACCTTGATGAATTACAAAGTATTCTCAAAGCTGAGATCTCTGTAGTCCAATAGTATTATCAGAAATTCACTAATGCATGACATTCCTTTACATCTGATTTTAAAGTAGGTAACAAAGTCTTTATCAAGACTCAGTTCTTTAGAACTACTCAACCTTCAAAAAAGCTCTCTGAAAAATATCTTGGACCTTACAAAATCATCTCTTAGCCTAGTATACTATTGTTCACTCTCCACCTTCCAGAGTCTATATGCTCTGTCCATCTAGTTTTCCATGTCTATGCTTGAACCTACCACATCCAATTCTTTCTCTAAGAGAACTCAACTAGCCTCTATATTAGTTATAATTAACAGAGAACCTAAGTATAAAATCTCTTAGATAATGGATTCTGAAATCAATTACTGACAGGCATGCAAGCTTCTGTACAAGATGATCTGGCTAGGATCTAAAGACAAATCTGAGTAGATCCCCACATCTAAACTTACTTATACTACTGACTTAATATCTGATTTCTATATTGTATATCTTACCAAGCCTGGTCTACTCCCTTTGTTTTGATTATGCTGCAACACTTGTTCCCTGCCTCCATACACTTCCAACAGAGATTATTATTCTCTTAGTATATTCTATCTACTTGTTTTCATTAATCTTATTTTCCACATACTTTTTATAGAGTTTTTTTTAAAAACTTTTAGACTTTAATTTTACTCCTGTCTCCTAACTATATTAATCTTTACTCACATAGTATAGACATAACAAAAAATTAAAAGTAAAATCTAGAATAATATAGAAAACAAAACCATGTTCTAGTAGAAGGCAAATAATGGAGTTTTTTTATCTATCTCTTCCTAACTTTTCTTGGGCTTATCTTCAGACTTCTTCTTATTGTTTCTATCTTTCTCCTCACTCTTCTTGTTACTACCCTATGAATCTTTCTTCAAACACCACTTCCAATCAACTATGGCCCCAATCCTTGCAAATTAGGCTGTGTTTCTCTCCTTGCCCTCTACCAAGTCCTAGAGAGACTTTCCAATATTCTAATACTCTTTAACAAGATCCCAGAGTGTCTTTTCAAAGGCACTTAGAACCCTGCTATATATAGAAGCTCTCATTTGAGAAGTAGTATTACTATAGAAGATATACTACTGTTTGATAGTAATACGTCCAGTGTATATGAGAAAATAACTATGAAGAAAATGATTATTGTAGAGAAAAAAACAAAAGATTTCTTTACTTACCTACTGTTGTATACCAGATAGTCTTGCCTAGTATGCATACATACCTCTCACGTAGGTCAACACCTTTATCTTAACTACAGTATCACTGTAGTACTTTCTTAGTTACTTACTTTTAATTTTCTTGGAAGACTGCTATCTTACCTTGTCTTCTGAGAAGATAGTGATAATCTTCTTGTGTTTAGATCCTGTGACCTGAAAAGCCTTACTGCCTTCCAAAAGAGCAGCATTCTAGAGCTGCTTCAAGTACTCTATTTATTTCTGCTTCTTCTTCCTCTCCACAAGTTTTTACTTCTTAGCTTTCTTTCTTATCTTGGCCTTAGTGATATTTTTTATCTTCTGAACAGCTCACTTAACAAGATAGGCCTTTGTTACCTCTTTCAAACAGGCTTGAAGCTGTTACTTCTCTTTATGTCTCTTCTATATTTTCTAATGCTATTGTTCAAGCATCTTGGCATTGGCTTGGGAAATGTTAGAGAGAATAGGAGAAAACATGATAATATAGAAGAAAGATGAAAATTTTTTCTTTTTTGTTTATATATTGTTGACCTAGATACTATCATAGGTTCTTTTAATAAACTCAATAGAACTTCAAAGGCTCAGTTCTAAAGGAAGAATACTGTCATATGTCAAGTTCACCTATTTTGAAGACATGTCTCTATAGCAATACTATACTCTCAACATCCATAAAACAAGTTCATCCTCCATAATAGCTATCCTTTTTACAATATATTCTCATAATAGTGATGCAACAATCTAGATATTCAGTCTTTTATGACAAGGATACTCCTATTGAGCTCAGTCTTCCATAATAGAGTTTTATTATTTTACTCCTATCAGTGTTTCACTACTAAAACCTCCACTCAGGATGATAGGTGTTATACACTGAAATCCTGAGCATCTCCTATATATTTTACTTGTATATAAGACTAGTAGTTACATTGTAATTTATTAGTCTGATAATTGATGAAGATAATTCTTATTGAACTTGATCTCTAGTATTCAACAGCAACACACTAGATTAGTACTTACTTCTATCTTGAACTTCATCTATTCATCTAAAGTTATAACTATATGGCAGACAAACAACATAACATATAAGCTGAAGCTAAGATCATTCCATAAGTTCATGTCACCAAGCATAGAGTTTACATACTCCACACATTACCAAGCCAACCCCACAGACTTTTGCTTCCTGGTGTGAACTACATTTAACACAAAGTATGGTTAGGAAGTATGATTAGGACTGAAAATATAAATGAAAATGAAAACATATCAAGAAGAAAAATAAACAAGACAGAGACAAAGAATAGATATAAAGGGTATAAAAAATCAAGACAAAAAGAGTGGACTAGGCTTTGAAGGATATATAGTGTAGAAGTCAGATATTAATTCTAGAGCATGAATAAGTTCAGTGATAGATAACTACTTGGATTTATCTTCCATGTCTTTATAGCCTAACTAGATGACTTTGTAGAGAAGCTTGCAAGCTTGTCTAAAATCAATTTTTCAATTAACAATCTATAAGATTTCATATTCAATCTCACTATTGATAATGACTGGTATAAGTAAGGGATTAGATCATCCAGATAAAGTACTAGAGATAGCTATTTCAAGCATGGAGATATAGAAGACTAAATGAACAAAGTGCATGGATTCTGAAAGATGGAGGATGAATGAATGAGTGCTAGGTTATGCTATGATCTTGTAGAAGCCTAGATATTTCTTGGATAGCTTTTTGGATGAGATTATGGTGCAGAAGAACTGAGCTTTTATAAAAACCTTTTGTTCTACTTAAAAGTCTAGGATTAGGAGTCAGTATACATTAGTAGATCATCTGTAAAACTAACAGGCTGCAAATATTTCAGACTTGAGAGTACTCTGGAGTTCATCAAGATTGACTGCAAAGTCATAGATACAGAAAGAGTGTTGTGTTTAGGATAAACTGTAATGTTTAAATAATATCTTTTATTTACAAAAAAATAAAAAAACACTAGTAGTAGTACTAGAGACATTGTGAAAAGCAAATTTTATAAGTCAAAGAAGTTTAGACTAGTTATCCTGTTGGTAGTGTCATATACAAGTCTACCTGTCTGGAAACAATGTCCCCGCGGTGAAGACCACTTCTGAACCATACAAACCTGCCTTCTATGGTGGCCACTTTTCTCACAACATGTCTTATGGCAGTGCTGCAACCCTCCAGATATTCCATCTTCCATGGTGGAGATACTTCTATTCAATTCAGTTTTCCATGACAGAGTTGCTCCTGTCAGTGTCTCAACACTGAAACCTCCGCTCGGGGCAATAGGGGTTTTACCACTGAAACCCCGAGCATCTCCTATATTATTAGTTTGTATATAAGACTAGTAGTTACACTGTAATTCGCTAGTCTGATAATCAACAAAGATAATCTCTTATTGAACTCAATCTCCAGTGTTCAATGGCAACACACCATTTAGCACTCACTTCCA
>Ga0157364_1002019_pt1 | contig 18291 bp, 8 predicted proteins | sample AttsexASBM2_FD_111476 | JGI IMG/M metagenome (GOLD analysis project Ga0157364, IMG submission 111476) | Fungus gardens microbial communities from leaf cutter ant in Ribeirão Preto, State of São Paulo, Brazil - Atta sexdens ASBM2 | ecosystem: Host-associated > Fungi > Mycelium > Unclassified ...
ATATATATATATATGTGTGTGTGTGTGTGTGTGTGTGTGTGTGTGTGTGTGTGTGTGTGTGTGTGTGTGTGTGTGTTTTTCTTTCACGTAGAAAGAAAATTCAACTGAAATAAATCAAAGAAAATCCCGTTGTAACGAAAATTTTAGAAAAATACATACAGTAAAAGGAAAGATAGACTGAATATAGCATAGTATTTTTAATTAGCCAATTTTTAATTGCGTTAGCCTATCGAAATTCTGTATTGACATTGCGAATAAGCTAACGCAACCAAAAATTGGCTGCTGCAACCAAGAATTGGCTGCTATAGTCCAAAATACTATGCTATATTTTACCATCTAATTTGTTGCAGCAATCTTTTCTTTCAGTGTAAAGGACTTTAATTCTCGCGTGATTTTTCTTCGATATTATCTCAAGAATCATTATAAAGTAATCATATCGATATGCACGTTTATCATGATTACTAAACGAGAGATTGAACTCCTCCTGTATTGATAGCATTATTGCAGTGTCAAGATAATGGGATGTTTAGTATGTAAAGGGGAGCTTTCGCGACCTCTTTCGAATCCACTGTGATTTGAATATACACGGCACGGTTAGTGCCGATTTGCCGAAGTGATACGCGATTCTCTTAGTTATTTAGATTTCCGTCATGAGATAGAAACCGAACATATTGTATATTAACAGATGAAATGATTGTGTCTTCATTACTTTCATTAGATAGCAATTCTTCGTTTGATATTTTTTGTTATGGAGAGCTCTAAATAATGCGTGTCATCGACATTCGTTCGAGTAAAATAAAAATTGTAATCACAGTTCGTACTATTGGAATACGATTATAAAAAATCGCCGTTATCAGCGAACATCCGATTATTTTTTTCAGTGACTGTTGGAGGGGAAGATCTTTAAATATCAATTAAACGTCACGTGTAAAAAATGTATAATAAAAAACGATTTGAAAATGGATTTCTAATATCTCTGTCAAATTACTATCTCTACCACTAAAAATCAGAATAAGGTATGTAGCAAAAGTAAGTGCTAATTTAGTGCTAATTGAGTACTCTATTCCTGATTCTAGTGCTTAAGTTATTTAGCAGGCGTTTAAAAGTGAGAATGCTGGATTCAATATAACACATAATTCAAACAAAATTTAAAAAAAATAGATGTCAAAATATTAAGTACTTTTTAAGTAGCTCTTTAAGTACTTTTAAGTGTTTCGATTTTAATATTAAAATTGCTGTTACGTCATTTTTTATTTTTGATAGTTTTTTTTCCAGTTAATTTGCATTTGCACGTGGAGCTTTAGATTTTTTTTGTGATTTTTTTGTAAATAGTCATAATTAATTACAAATAATTTTAATTTTATGATGACAATTTTATGACAACCTTCTCTCGTAAAAGCCAAATTTATCTTGAACCGTAATTGGATTAATTTAGACCCGCAGTGCTAGTGTTAAAAGATACTTTACATTTGTTTGTTTCAACGCTCGATAACTTAGAGGTGCTGAAAACCAAACGATAACTGAAAACCAAAATTAGATGTTGTATATCTTATAAAAGGCAAAATTAGAAAATAATTTAACATTGAAATTAATCCTCTGTATTAATTTTAAAAGATACTTTATTGTTATTCGTATATTATTATGACCACTTCTTTGACTTATATTTTCTATGTTTAGAAATATAAAAATTGACACAAGAAGCTCGCAATTTCGATATTAAACAATTTCTTGATTTTGGTAGTCCTAAGATATAATCTTTTTATCATCAAAAATTCTTAAGTTACTTTTTAAACAAATAAGAGTAAAATATCTTTTAAAATTGAGATACATATAATAGAAGCACAAAGAGCATTTAATCTTATTTTTTTTTTTTTATTTAAATATTATACTTTTTTATTTGTCGTATTTTGATCTAAAAATTAGAAATTAAAGTATTAAATTAACGCGTAATTAGTACTTAATTTTGATATATCTTTCCATTTTCAGTGGTAACAACTTGACAAAGATTTCTGAAATATAGATTGGGAAGACATTTTAACATTAGCACGATTAAAAGAAAATCAACTCCATGGCATCGAAGAAGAATGTAAAATTATTAGAATATATAATACAAGGAACATGAAAACATTCTTGAAATCTTGAATTCTTTGTTTTAACGCGCAGTAATTTGGCAAAATTTATTACGTACGAAATTCAGGAATGCTCGTTGGGCATTCCCGGGATCACGGTTGCTCGCCAATTAAATTCTAGCTATCTTCCAACATCAACGTTGGATAATTCAGACAGGAAGGAAGCTGCTCAAACAGTGCAATGCGGTGGACAAGTACAAGCATGAAATTTGTAACGCGGTCGGATTGTCGACTCGAGAGTCTGCATAGAGCGTGGAATATTCTGTTCTGCAATTCGGTCTTCCAACAATGGAGATCAGCTCATACCAACAAAGCCTGTGACCAACATTTCGTTCCCAGCTATGTACACTTCACGCGTATGAGCGCGAAAAAAAAATTATAACTGTTGCCAAACGCATGACTGCACGGTGATGTCGTAACATCTCGACGAGACAAGAAAAAGTCGATGAATAGATGATGCTGTGTAACGACTGTCGGTATTTTTACTCTTCATAAAATGTAAAGTCATTTTATTACGATCGAATTATTTCATACAGCATATACCGGTAATTTGAAACATTTATGTAAATATTTTCTAACGTAAATTTATAAATGATAAATATCGGTAATAAATTTTACATTAATAGATATACTTTCAAATAATAAATTTATTAGATTAATAAAATATGTATGAGCTATTTCCAATAAATATTGAGATATCTGAAGACAACTATTTTTTCCTTTGCACACATATTTTTATATCGGCTGAAAATATAACCTATTATCTATAAAGATTTTTTTCTCGTAATGACCTCAGCTATCAACTTTAATATCAAAATGTGATAAATTACCGTGAAGTAAACGAAATTCTAGCTTCTTCGAACTCTCTAAACGCAAATATCTAATATTATAAGGTTAAAGGTTACGAAGATTAGTGCTAAGGAGATTAATTTTTCCTTTTCGGAAATTAAATACAAAATCTTTTAGATAACAAAGACAGACGTAGGATTAAAAAGGTTTAAAGAAAACTTTAAAGATACAAAACAATATTGTAAATTTCAATAACAAAATTAGTAATCAGTTATTCCAAAGTAATTATTAAACCAAAATCCAATATTTTAACGATTCAGTAACAATTGTAAATTCTAGTAGTATAGTATTATCAAGTTATAATCCAATCCCATGCACTTAACGATTTCAATTATCCTCCCTCGGTCATTCATTACTTTTATAGCATCTACAGAACAAAAGCTTCCGAAACTAAATTATTTATCGGTGGGTGAGGATGTATGAGCATGAATGTTGTGCCATGCCTAGCCGTCGCCGCGTCGCCATCGTATAGTCGTCGTGCAAGAATCGTTTAATCTCGAAGTCAATAGCCGTCACTCTACTTCAGAATTTCTCGGACTTCGTAAAGCTAGACAATAGCAGAAAAGAATGACGCAGCGGCGGACTAGTGGATATTGCACCGTCGTGTCGTAAGTACAAATCGCGCGGACAATAAGGGGGAAAGAAGAAGTCACAATCCGGAGGTCGAAAATATCGGAAAACCGTTCGATATTCGTCTCGGGATGAGGTCTTTCAAGTATTTCGTCGTGGGAGGAGAGAAGAAGATGAGACGACGAGGCCTGCAAGCGACAATCCACTGGGATTTTGTTGTTCCTAACCAACGTCCAGACTCTCAATAAACTCGCGGTAAACCGCTGATCGATTACCAGCATCCACGTATCTATGAATGTTTCAAACTTACCGTTTTTTTTTTTAATTGAGCGATCGAAGTAAGAGAAACGACGATTATTTCCCATTATTAGATTCAAAAATTAAAATTGATTTGGACAAATGAGGTCTCGATTGTTTTTAAAAAATACCAAGATTTATTTTAAAAGATATTGAAAAGAATGAAAAAGAAATAGAAATAGAATCTTTGTGCAGATACTTTATATATATTACGCGTTATATTTATTTCACTTTGTGCAATTTTTATATAGAGCAACTAATTTTTTGTTAATAAATTCAGAGTTGATCTTTTTTTTGAGGAATTTAATTTAATATCTATCTTTTTGGCAGATTTTTTTTTACATGTTAATTTTTTGTACATGTGCGCAATTTAGAGGAAATTATAGAAGCCGAATTGCAACACATACGCCTGCAGGTATACAGTATCGAAATAACATCATTTGACTCTAATTAACTGACTGACATAGTTCATTGGAATAGGTCAAAGGAAGTCAAAGGTGGTATTCCACGATTCAGTAGCGGTCAGCACTTTTAATTGACTGACCGGACATTGCCGAAACGTGAGGACGATCTATTTTTAGCAAAGGCCAAGACTATCTGCCGACTAACTCGTCGCTACGCTATGCCATATTAATCAATCCCTCTCTCCTCCCGTTATCTCTGACTGCGTCAGGGTTAGCGTGCCTTGCAGTGCACGATAAACCTGACCTTTCAACAAAATAAAATCTCATTAGATCTGATGATTTCACAGTTGAACGATGCGGCGAAACGCGTCCTCGTGGAAGATCAATCGGCATTTAACGACAATCTGATAAATCGCGAACCATTTGCGAAATATGCTCGAACGCCAGCGAAATTAATGCAGCCTCTCGGAAAAGTAGGATGGGTGAGTGACAACGCTGACCGCCAATTCTATTCCTTGTGGAGCATATACGCTACGGATGCATTTATGGAAAATGGAGTCAAAAGTTCAGGATCCTGATGGAATAATACGTTTCATCAACGTAGGTTTTTTAGTTATATAATTTACGTTGGACGTCACCCTTTTTATGGATTTTTCGAACAAAATATAGAAGCGGTATCTTCACGGCAAAAATGTGGAGAATTGTTTTTGGATTATAGAGAATTAAAAATCCTTTCCAGAGCAACTGTGCTTTAAAAGCTAAAAATGATAGCAAAATTTTTTTCTTAAAATCTAGAGAAAAAGTTGAAAATAATCATAATTTCAAAAAGGTTATTAATTGATCCAACTTATGAAGATATTTACGCAATGTAAAAGATTATAGATACTGTTTTGCCTAATTTTTCTTTCTCTAGATAAATAGAACATTATTCTCTTAAAAGTTTACTGTAAATGTTACAATTACTTGAAAATAGTTATTTTCTTATTATGTTATTATAATTGTATTAAAAGAGCTTTTTTTCAGCTTCTTCATATTCAGTTATCTGACCTTTATTTATGGTTAAAATTCATTGATGTATTATGGTTTATCGTCTAGTATAATAGAGCTTTATCAGGTACCATGTAATCTTATCGTGTAATCTGACATAAATATTATCTTTTTAGAGAATATAATAATGCAGAAGATCTATATATTGTATGCGGCAATTTAATTACAATACAACGCTACACACAATTAATATTGTAATTAACAGAATGTCAGAGAGGCTTAATTAATGAAATGTAATTGCAAAAAATCATTTAAAATATAAAATCATAATGAATAATGAACGTTAAAATTGCATTTTTCACGTATGTATCCAATTAGTCTAGTTTATTCAATTTAACAAAGCTTTGCTTTGTTAACTGTAAAGTTCTGTAAAATTTTTAAACTCATTGTTAGTTCTGTTACACCGAATAAATTCATTTTATTTTATCTTATTTTTATCTATACATATTGAAAAAATCTATCAAAATCTATTAAATAAAAATCTATCTAAATTCTAAAGGAAAAAATGTCTATTATTTTTAAAAGCTCAGCTTTTCTAAAAAAGATTTCCAATTCTCTATAATCGAAAAGCAAATTTTTGTCGAGAAGATACCACCTCCGCATTTTATTGTTCGGAAAATCCGTGAGTAAGTGAAAAGAGTGACAACCAACATAAATTATATAACTGACCAGGAAATCTACGTCGATGAAACCTCTGACGGCTATATTCATACGAGACAGTTCTCTTCGCACTTTGTCGTCATATTACTGTTCTCTCTCTCTCTCTCTCTCTCTCTCTCTCTCTCTCTCTTGTATGCTTATCGTCTACTCGCCCACGGAAAATCTTCCAATACTTGAAGAACTGGAGAAAGTTGTAGTAAGTCATGTGAGTGGGTGTCGCGAATACGCAGATATAGAAGAAACAAACTGTATCGACGGAAGCAACGTTTACACGCGCGGCCCTGAGAACACGGCTGCAACATCTGTCATCTAATTGTAAATTGGAACACCGTCGTCCATCCGTCGTCCGTGCTCCGCACCTGCATTGTATTTTAAATATTGAAACAACAGAACATTTTTCCACGCGCCAAACGATTACGAAACAATTTGTGCATGCTGTATCATCTTGAGGACAAAACAGCTTCTTTGTTTTTTTTATTCAATGCTATTTCTTGTTAGTATGTATACGTGCATTAATGTAATACATTAATGCACGTTTAAAGTTTGTATATTTCTCCGTCTAATTCTATTTACCAAAAATTAATAGTTAGCGTGAGTTTATTATGTTCGTTTTGTGAATTCAAATAAACAATCATTCACAGCATAACTTTGAAATTAATATTGCAAATTAAGCAAATTAAAAAGGTTACAATTGCGATTAGGTGAGATTTATGATCGCAATATAGAAACAGAAGGGTTAATTACAGTCTAAAAAAAGTCAATTGTATTCCAAAAGCTTTTGATCTCTAATTAGCTCTTCCATGTCTACTTGACTTAATATTAGTGATTCATTTCACGATAGCCTTATATATATATAGAGCCCAAGATTATTTGTTTGCTTTACATGATATATAGTTATTAAGATTTTGTTAAAACAAATTTAATTTGACTTCTAACTTCTAACTTCTATATATGCGAGAACAGAAGTCAAATTAATACAAACATCTCTATTTTCAATATATCACAAATTTTTAGATTTATGTTTCCTTAGACTGATGCATATGTACTAACAATAAGTTAAATCAAAAGTAGAATACGAATAATTAAGAGCTAATGAAATCGCAAATCAGTTTATGAGCGGAATACTCTTGCAAAGATCTAAGAGAGCGCGTTTGCGCTCATCAGAGACCTTCCTCGATAATAATAACCGTCGCGTTTATCTTCAGTAACGTTCATGAACGCCGGTAAAATACGAAATGCGATTAGGCGGAGAGCGAAGTGCGGTAACGACATTATCCGTTGCCGTAGTGTATTTGTTAAGAGAGGCGGAGCAGAAAAGGGTAAAACGGAGAAGACCGGCATTCAGGAACGAGAGTGCGGACGTACGAGGAGGAGGAAGAGGAGCAGGATCGAGGGCAGCAGATGTCATGGACCCTGCGCAACCCATTTTACCCTGTCCTATATAAACTAGCTTACTAATGCTGTTGCTAAACCACCATCGACGACGTTCAGCGACGCCCACCGTCGCTGACCCCGGTTGGCAGTAAGCAACCAATGTCAATAGTCTTTACCATTACTGCATCGCCTAATGCAGCCTCATTTATTCTGAAGATCGCATTGTATCTTTTATTGACATCTTTACTTAGCCGTTTGTGTTTCACAAAATATATAAATATAATATGGAGGGTACAACACATATCTACGAAAGAATTAAATTCGGAATATATCGTTATGCGAATTTTATTTTAAAAACAGGATTTCTGGAAAAGAGAATAGCCTATATTCTTCCCGAAAGCGTCATCTATGACGAAAGTTGTTTTTGCAAAAAAATTTTTGCAGATTGATTACAAATGTGACGTAAGTTTTATAATTCTGCACGGAAAAAAATATTTGATTGAATTAACTGGAATTCTGAATTAAACTAACTGGACTCTGATGGAAAATGAATCCAGAAGATATATCAGAATTCTGATTATATCTACTAGATATTTCTGATTAAATCTACTAAAATTCTAGTAAATTTAATCAAAATTTTAAATTATTCATTTTCTAGTTCAGAATTCTAGTTAATTCAATAAAATATTTTTCTTCGTGTGTGGACATTTTAAGCATTAGTACACGATCATTCATATTCTACGCATTTTTTTTTTTGAAATATTACTATACTTGGATAAAAATAATGGTCTCTATCCTTTTCTTTTTTTTTAAATAACTTTATACCATAAATATAATATTTTCTAAAGATGTTAAAATACACGTAAGAATCATTTATACTTTTTCTATATCTGTAAAAATTAGAACAATCTATAATACGTAGAAAAAAAACATCGTTTTGTATTAAGGATTAAGAAGATGATATGATGAAATTATCGACATTACATATTAAAAAGTCATTCAAATTGGTTTTACAGAAAATCTTTTTACATGTGTAAAGTACATATCGAATCAACTTCGGGATATTCAATTTGAACTTAAAAACATAAAAGATTAAAAAATTATATATATATAATTTTTTCACTTTTTTCATTTTTTTAAATTTCAGTATCCTGAAGTTTATTCGTGTGTATTTAATACAACACAAAAATTTAAATATAATACATATAGAAAAGTTTTCAATTCAAAGAACTTTTTAACCTGTAATGTCGATAATTCTGTCACGCTAACATCATATTAATAATTTTAGAAATTTTTGGAAAAATTTGATTCGTATAGAATATGTTGCATACATATATAGGAAACTGTGTACCGTGTGATTCTTGTTTTGATTTTTCATAGGAGTATCGATCGTAGAAATAAATGCCTGTCACATAAAAAATGCACTTAATTGCGTCATAGAGACGTCCTGTGGATGCCGATTGAATTTCACCTTGTGGTCACTTCGTCTTCCCATCCCGCGTTGACGTCTACGCATCGCGATTATGCGATTTGCATTCGTGCTACAGCGATGCATCAAGGCTATGTTCTTCTCGAAGACGATTCTCTGCTGCCACGGCAAATTTACATTTAGATCGAAACGCAATCAGTTCACTCAGCGAAGTCGATTCAGCGACGACGGATGAGCGCCAGTTTTCCGCTTCGTTTCCAATGATGGCAAGGAGAGATCGCTATATACGCAATATAGACTCTTCCTTTCCTTCTACCTCTTGAGGCAGGGCTTCACGCATCGCCGGTGATGCTCGCAAGAAAATTGCGTACGAACTTATCGCTGAGTCATACTCCGCTTGCACTACGCGAAGATCAAATTTACGGAGAGTTTCCGACAACGACGAGATGAATTTGTTGAAGCGTGAATGCTTCGAGTTAGCGCAGAAGATAGCAAACTGTAAACAATCTATAAAGATATAGAGTATACAGACCTTAACTCCAAAAAATATTTTGGGGCAATATATATATGGAGTCGATTTTTCCTTGATTAAAATATGAAGGCCTCAAACATTCATAAAAAAATGTCAGTTTTTACAATTATTATTATTCTTCGATATTTATTATCAAAATATAATTCAATTAGGATTCCAATAATAAAATAAAAATTTATAACATTTTCATGATATCTCCTATTACCTGTTCCTGAACAAGTATTGACAAAAAGGTATTGTCTCTTTTAAAACTTGCTCTTCGCTTAAATTTGTATAACATAATCATTGAATGCACTTTTGTTCTATTATTTTCTTTTTCGATTTCTGGTTGCGTTCAAATTAGTATTACAGACGGAAATTTTAAAAGTACGTCGTCGGTCACGCTTTCCATGCCATTGCTCTGATTGCTCATCCTCAAGACTCTTGCTCGCGTTTTTGCATGGCTTCCGCAAGACAAGTGTTTAGCCACGCTTCGCGGAGCCAAACGTAATTTCGTCGTCTTGTCATAAAGCTTTGGTGACAGTTGTCATTACCGTATGCCACCGTGAAGAACGAGAATTTCGCACGATGAATACTCGTCTTGAAATTACGATGATATTTCTAAAAATGGTATCTGTTATTTTTCATACAAAGCACGCGTAAATGCTTATTTAACAAGTACCATAATTCACATTTGAAAGCATAAGATTGATAAAGAAAATAGTTCATCACAAATTATAACTATTGAAAAAATTATCAGAAAGTATAGATAGTTACTTTTTTAAAGTTATCATATATAAATTATATATATAAGTAGTTTCTTTAAACAATTTAAAAATAATTTTAAAATAATCGTCACCTTTTCTCACAAATTTAATTTTTAAGCATAAATGTTTTAATAAGTAATATCTCAATAAAAATATTATATAAAAATATCTTGTTTTCGTTGACATTACTTATTTAAAAATCGGACATGTTATAATACGAAAGAAATATTTTAACGTTATTTTAATTATTTAATTCTTGTTAGGCCTGCAAAATTAGAGATGTTGAAAGTTGATTGGGTTTTAATGTTTTTTCTTACGTAATTTTTTGCGCTGAATCCGCATCCGGCTGCAGAATTGCTTTATCACGTCAAGATTTCGAGATAGCTTAACATGAAACTGCCAAAAAAGCCGTTTTCAATCATATTTAAAATTAAATTGAAAAAGAAAAAGATTTCATAAATTATGTAAAAGCAACTTAACTGACTGGGGAGTCGCCCATTTTGCCTTAGAGATTAAGCTCCTATGACACAATTTATCGAACTTCGAATTGGTATCTCCGGAAGAAAAAATCATTTTGAGATGATGTGAAAATGGATTTTGAAGGGGCTGTATAGTAGTAAATGATAACGTTGATAGATTTGATAACAAAGATTTTCTCAATTTTTAATTTTAAATATGGTTGAAAATGGCTTTTTTGGCAGTTTTAGGTTAAGATATTTCGAAATCTTGATGTGATAGAGCAATTCTGCAGCCAAATTCGGATTCAGCGCAAAAAATTACATAAACAAAATTACGTAAGAAGTTGTTAAATCCAAATCAATAAAACCATGTAGGTCTGCTATTGTTATTTATATATGTTTCTTTGTGACCAATGCTATTGTAAATTGAAATTGCGAACCGCAATTTCGTTTTGAATGTTACCTTGAAGTGGAACATATGTTCTCTAACGTTATTCGGACCATGGAGTCATATGTTTTTTCGACATTCTCTTAACAAGGATCTTCCACGTCTGAATTTATATTGACAATGTGAATAACACTTTAGATTGAATCACCAATTGTAAGCTGAGAATGTCCAAGAAGAGTTAAAACATTCTATGTAAAAATATTTATGTTTTTACTTACAACGTTTTTATATATATTTGCGTTTTCACTCTTAATATTTCTATAATATTATCATCTTGTTCTGTCTTTTCTACCTATTTTCAATCAAACATAATAACAAGTTTAGAATCATTAATTCTCATTAAATAATTCCATTCAAATATCCATTCAAATATTCAAATAAGAATATCAAGAATATCAAATAATTTTAAAACATCCTATCAATATTTCACAATCGATTCTCTTTTCATAGCTATAAAAGTTATATTTTCTCAAAACTACATATTAGAAGATTATTTCGAAATGTCTACATTTATTTGAAGTATACTCAAGTGAAAATATCATCGCATCGGTATGAGATTTCTGGAAAACTTTCAATCTCGCAAAGAACTTTCAGTCTCACAAAGAGTATATTCGAGCCAGGATGAAAATGGGAGACGAGAACCCGTCCTTGATAGAATATACTAAGCTCCTTTGGCGTACGCAATTTAAGATGTCTGAGGTATATAGTGCACCGCTCCGGATGTGCCGAGTATGCGAGACGCATGAAAAGGAACGCGTTTGAATCGAAGAATGTACAAAGAGAGGGAAAAAGAGTAGCGATCCACTCGGTCTGAAATTAAATGGGCGGAACTGAAAGTGATGCACGCGCGTCGCACTGCGTATGTTGCGACCCTGGATGCAAAGAGCTTTCTTTCTCGAAGTTTCTGCGTGACGAGAAACGATTGAGACCGACCTTTAGCAGCATCAAATCAATCTTTCTTTAAACTTTCCTTTCTGTACGTGACGCTATTATCACTAGAATTTTTCTGCAGATATCTTTATCTGATGCATTGACGCAATTATCTTTTTTACGTAACTAAGCAATTACGTGCACGTTCAGATTAAGAAAAGAAAAGATTGAAGACTTAAAAAAAAGATTCGGAGAGTTCTTCGTAGAAAATCTAAAATTTCCAAAGTATAGGAAAAACTGGAAATGTTGAAGTCAAATGAATGATATCTTTCATGAAGAGAGAGAGAAAAAAATCTCGTAATAAAAAACATAATCACTGAAGAAACTATACAAATGCACGTTGTGTAACAAAATGCGTAAAGGTCGAAGTCTGTAATCTCATAACGACAACTTTATTTCTTAACGTAATCAGTCTCCTCATCCGCGAACGCCGACGCATTTTGTGAAATCTAGAATATCATCAGTAACAGAATTGCGTTTCCCTCTGCATTCGAGTGTGCATATTCAATTAGCAGAATTCTAACGTTCCGCTCTACGTCGATGCGGTGTATCATTGATATGTTATATACATAGATAAATACCCTACAGATAAATATGCTGTAATAACAATTATTTGTTTCAAATATTTCAAAGGTTCACAAATCTATTACAAAGTCATCACAAGCATCAAATTTATTCAAAATATGTTTAGATTCCTATAATCAGTTTAATATTTCAATTAAGATTATTAAATTAAAACGAATTCGATTGGCTTATTAGATACATAAAGTTGATTCCTCGATCAATTTTATAATATCTTTCAAAATAAAATAAATTCTTGTTTCGAGTCCGTAATAATCATTTTTCTAAAATTTGTAATATTGTATTTTAAGATTATTATCAAAGAAAAAATTCTTCGTAAAAGAATAACCGTTATTTAAAAGAATGTGTGCAACTGATAATATTTTTCTCATTTAACGACTCGCAAAACACGAAAAGAAATACAATAAAAAAGATAATTGTCGTTTTGCATTATTCGTTATTAATATTTTAGCATGTTTAATGGCATATGGAAAGAATCCTTGCAAAACAAGCTTATTGACTTATTTTGTACAACCTTAAATATTTTTTAGGTTTCGTGAATCGATAAAGCTTAAAAATTGCAAGCTATAGTATGAGTAACGTTACAAGCGGAATGTTTCGCACAAGGGGTACGCAAAAACGACCTTCAGCTCTAATAAGATTTTATTGCGTGCTACGCCGCGAAAGAAATTGCAACTGGGCAATCAGTTGAATTCCAAGCTTTGCGACCCGAATAAATCGTCGTATAAAAACGAATGGGAAAACCACCTTGAAGTTAAAGTAAGAACATACGTACGTATGTGAGGAGATTGATGGAAATAAAAATTAAGAGGGGATACTATCTTTGAGGCTTAAAAATAATACTTAAATTTTTTGCAATAAACTAATAAAGTCAATCAAAAATCGTTTTGAAGGGTTTTGATATATAAAATTTTGAGAGTACAAAAAATTTTCTTTTATTTTCATCTCAAAAGATGGCGGTGTTACAGTAAAACTATTGAGTCTCCTTTTTCAATGAATGTGAACGAAATTTTGTACACCATTGAATCTGCAACAAAAATCCAAAGAATTTTATTTTCTACATATTTAAAACTAGAAGTATGTAGAATTTTTGCGATATATTGAAAAACTTTTTTGTTATTAACATTTAAAGATGGAAATTTTTGGTCGAATATCATAATTTTTTTTTCAAACATTGACCATTTTTATAAAACAATATTTTGAAAAAATTCTACGTATTTTTATAACTTTAAGTATGTAAAAAATAAAAATCTTTGGATTTTTGTTGCAGATCCAATGGAGTATAAAATTTCATACACACCGTTTATACACTCACATCAAAAAAGGAGGCTCAATAGTTCTACAATACTATAACGCCATCTTGTGAAAAAAAAATTTTTCTTGTACTTTCAAAACTTTACATATTAAAACTCTTCAAAACGATTTTTGATTGACTTTATTAGTTTCCTACAAAAAAATTGCTAAATTTAAATATTATTTTTAAACTTTAAAAAAGTGGTATCCCCCCTTAAACAAAACAATTACATAAAAAATAAATCAATGCTCAGTAAACTAAATTAAATAAATTAAATAATCCGTTAAAGGGCTCAGAGCAAAAGCAAGATGTACTTCGTTATTGTACTTCGTTATTTTAAATTACAAAAACATTATATTTAACAAATCAACATACAGACAATTCGATCAATCTTACAGATCATTTTCAATATTAAAACTATCATTTATATTAAAACAATGACAGTAAAAATTCTAGAAAAATCTAACGCATAACATATTAGGTGTAGTAAAAAGAAATCCATTATTTTTGCATGAAATTGAATGGAAAAATAATGGATTTCTTTTTACTACACCTAATATAATCAATACTCAATACTTTTAGAAACAACGTGTGTAATCCGACAATCTTGATATGGCCGCAAGCAGTTATAAAATCTCTTCCTACATCTGTCCATGATGTCAGTTCAGAAGTGAATCTCGTCTTGATATACTTCTTGATGTTCGCAATAATATTATTATCATAGTATATGGTTATTAGATCTATTAAATGCCTAAAGATACACTTGTCCATAAAATCGTGATGAAGTATAATTGTATTACTACTAACAAGACGATCAGAATTACAGCGCATCATAGTGTATAAAACAAACAGTGTTAAGACCAGAAGACTCCAAAGATATAAAATTTGTCATGTTCTTCTGTGTCTCTTGATAACTTATTTTAAATTTAATATAGACGATAGTTTTAACATTGAAAATAACCTGATGTCGAAACGTCTGTACGTTGATTTGTTAAATATAATGTTTTTGTAATTTAAAACAATAGCGAAGTACATCTTACTTTTACTCTGAGCCCTTTAACGGATTATTTTAAAACAATTACATTTTCTCACGTCGTTAATATATGATATATTCATTCATTGCTGAAATCTTTATCTTTTAAAATTCACATTTATTTTAAAAATAAAACCAACCAATAATTTACCAATAATAATATTTATATACAATAATAATATTGTAATGATTTTAATCATTTAAATTTGAATATATATCTTGCACTCATTATCTTTTCGGAATAATAATAACTTTATTAAAGTGTGAAAAAGTATAGATTATCAATGTCTGAAATTAAAGAGAATGAATGTAGCGTTAAAAAAACTCTAAAGGTATGGCAGCAATATTGCTGCTCATAAGTTCAATCTTGATATAAATAAAAAATAGATATTATATAAATATAAAAAAATAAAACATAAGATGAACAAGAAATTGAGGAACAAATAAAAGAGTAAAGAAGATAATAATATAAACATATAAAAAGATAGAAGGTAATAATATAAACATATAAAAAGCAGATATAATATAAACAGATAAGTACAAGATAGACAAGAAATTGAGTAGTACATAAATTTAAATAGTATAATTAGCAATGCACAGTATGATTCCAAAAAGATTCTTTTTAAATAGAAATACGTAGCAATATTCTATTTGTAGTTTGTACATGGAAAGAACAATTTTGCTGAAATATTCACAATTTAATTAGATACAAATTTGAAAATAATTATGGATCATAAAAATATAATTACGCAGGAAATTCAAGCATGATAACTATGATGAGCAATACTGCAAAAAGTTTTGACATTCGAGCAACCAGTTGTAGAATAGTAGAGTATCCTATATAATTATTTTAATAATTATTTTGATAGTTTAACGAAATTATTTTCAGATCTGTATCTAGCTAAATTTTTAAATATTTTAGCAATACTTCCGTGTACAAAACATTAGTTGTTTCGTGCCATCTAGTCGAAGAGACTGCAGGTCTTGCAATTTTTATTATCGTTGCATCGTCAAGTTTCTATATATGCTTGCAGCAGCAACTGCCACATACAAGCGTTGCAGTAACAATTCTCTCAAAAGTTCATGTCTCCTGTCAAGATGCGACTAGCGGGAGCTCTAAATTTCCGGAGTTTCTTGAATTTTTGACGCTACGCTGCTTCCAAGACATGAAAAATTTAAGCCTCCGAATCCGTAACATTCACTGATCGTAAAATGTAGCCTGTATACGCATTCAATATTTACAATCATTAAAAGTTATTCGACAGTGATCTAACATCTTGATATTTCCAAATTTTATCTTATCTATCTCTCAGAGTCAAGCAATCGATAATTCATGTTACTTTCGATTCTTATCGTCTCTCACAGTTCTCCCAAGTCTAAGGCCTGGAAGTAACAGGATTATTTTCATTGCTAAAGATTTCTTGCCGGACGATTCGATGCGATTTTTCGATCTCTCGGTCGAATGCGGAAACTTGTAGCATTCGCGATGCGCGCGATCGACCCACGCAATAATCTGATAGAGCCGTATTAGCCTGAATTCCGACAATCCAGTTAGCTACCCTACTCCTCGCCCTGCTTGATCCAGCCTCGTCCTGAATTTGAAGCAATTGGCACGAACTGGCACGTTCGCGACGATAAAATAACATACGTCGATAGATTTCCTAAGGCGAAATCGTAAAATAGTGCCTATAAATTTGTTATACTCGTAAAGTGCCTATAACTTTGTTATTAAAATAAAATTAAAGTTAAATGAATTATTAAGTAGTTAATATAATTGACATATCACTTATACGTAATCAGAAAATTTACGGAGACTTTAGTAAATTTTAAGATAAAGTTAAAATAATAATCATCAAAAATAGTAAAAATAAAATGGAATAAGACAAACGGCAGTCAATTATCTTCCAACGATGCACATTCTAACATTGTTATAGAGTAATTTAACCTGGCAATGCATAAAAAAAAATAGATCATTTTGCTGTAATTTTAACAAAATATCTATAAAAAGCATAATGGTATCGCGTGACACGATAATAATGACTGGCGATGTTGGAAAGCTACATCGAGATCTTTTCTCGAGAAGCATTTTAGCGGCAATTCTACCCTTTGAAAAGGTATCATCGAAATTGCCGACGTATTTATTGCCGTGCGAATCACATCAAAAGGATGATTGCACGCGATAAATGATCACGAGACATTGCAAAAACATGAGTTTCGACGCTCACGCGACAGTATTTACACGGAATAGATTTTGTTTTTAAAAGTGTGTCGATGTATTTGCGATAATGATGAAGCAAACAATGAAAAAGCTTTCTTTTATTGTGAATTTCTTCAAAAGATTGAATTCTAAATGCAGATATAAAGCTATTATAAAAATACATTAAAGCAAACAACAGAAAATTTTAATGGATACAATAGACACACAATAGAACAATAATACAGGATATCTCATAACTACGAATTTCCTCTTAAGGACATATTCTTGAGGTAATTTTGAGAGGAAAATTTTAATACGAAAATGTCGAGATACAATAATTTTTTGAATTATAAGCTAACTTTAAATGTTTATAAGTAAAAAATCATTTTACTTTTAGAGCCTCTATTATTATTTCTGGATTCTTTTGAACGTTCTAAGACGAAAATATCGAGATTGTAATAGTTTTCAAATTACATACTATCTTTAACCAATTATAATTCAAAAACTATTGTAGCCTCGACATTTTTGTATTAGGATTTTCATTTCAAAATTATCTTAAGAATATGTCCTTAAGAGGAAATTCGATAGTTGTAAGACATCCTATTATACATAAAGAAATTAAAAATTATATTAAAAATAATTTTAAATTAAAATTAATTTAGAAACTAATTTTATAATTGAAAAAAAATGATTCAAGGGATCGATTAATTTAACAGAATAACCGCTTGAACTAATTTAGAATTAATTTTCTCTGAATAAATTCGGATTGATTGATTAATGATAAACTAAAATTACAATATATAATCACAGATTTTTCTTTTATCTCAGTACAAAAAACACTTATATATAAGACTTCTTTTATCGAATGAAATATTGGATTCAACTCACCAAGCATTTTGATACCTTGGACTGGACTCAGAGGGTAGAAATCCCCGTGAAGTGGACAATGGAAGCCCACCCTGCGCTCTCTCCGTCTCGCCCGTCTCGTGAGCATGCAAAGCAATACGCCAAGCGCGAGCATAAGTGCGCCCACAACTATGCAGATCGGCCCCAAGATACGGGAATTGCCGGTAAAGGCAATTCGTGCGGCATATGAGTTCTTGTCTTCGTCTTCGCCGGGGCCACGATAAGAAGCAGCTGTAACGGAGAAATGGTCGAATCGAAAATTAATCGTAGAAGTTAATTAAATAACGTTTATTAAAGGTTGATCAAATTACTGTCTCCTTAAAAGTTTCTCGTTTCCATCATCTATTTTTCATTTTTCAACCAGACAAAAGACATGCATAATAAAATTATAAAAAAATAAAATAAA
>Ga0157364_1002020_pt1 | contig 18287 bp, 16 predicted proteins | sample AttsexASBM2_FD_111476 | JGI IMG/M metagenome (GOLD analysis project Ga0157364, IMG submission 111476) | Fungus gardens microbial communities from leaf cutter ant in Ribeirão Preto, State of São Paulo, Brazil - Atta sexdens ASBM2 | ecosystem: Host-associated > Fungi > Mycelium > Unclassified ...
CTCTCTCTCTCTCTCTCTCTCTCTCTCTCTCTCTCTCACTCTATCTGGTCTCTCGCTTATCCCGCGTGGATCAAGCGGAGTCAGTGGATCGAAACTCTCCGTCCTTATCTCCGATGCCGATTTACGCTTGTCAATATATTGCAATATACATTCAAGGTTACGATTATCAGATTCGAATCGATGATATATCTCGACGAGAGCATAACAAGCATAACCGATTATGAATGCAACGGCTTCATAACTGTGTCACGCGCTAATATTATTAGCTCCATAAAGGTGGCCTCCCTTAATATTCGAGTTACACGAAGACATACGAGTCAATTAAGTCAAATTAAGTACACAGTGCTTGCTATCTTGAATCAGATGTTTCCCGACGTTTTTTCTTCCAAGGTTACTAATAGCGCTTCCGGAGGAGCACGATTAAGATCAACCTTCATGAATTCATCTAGAAAATCTTCTTTTATTTCGTGCGCTTGTTATGTCTATCGAGAGCAATGGCAGAAGATCTCTTCATTTTTCCCATTAAATTTCATTCTCGTATTAATTCGCTAAAATAATTTAATATCTATTGCAACGCAGATGCATTTCGATTGACAGAACAACACATGAAAATTAAGCTTAATCGTGTAAACCTTCTCACATTACATTCGAGGATTTAAAGTTAACATTCGGCTAATCAGATTACTGTAATATCAGTTAAGTTTGATCCGATTGGTCCAATTCCGGTCTCCTATTTGCAATCTTCAATGGATACACTCACGTCACATCTAAATATTCGTGCATCATGACTGTGTCTGACATTTTAACATTTGTGTTTGATATCCGTGTAAGAGATTAAATATAAGTTTAAATAACGGATTAGACAATATTAAATGGTACGTTAGCTCACGCTAGGCTCACTATCTGACAAGATGAGCACGCGACTCTATCATACGATGATCGGATGATATAGCTTGAGCTCTCGCATCGATGCTCTAGGAAACTATGTGTTGAACATAAATAGAGCTAACGCTCGTTACTCGAATGACAATTATTTCCACGCTTTTGAGAATAAATTTTATCGAGTTGTAAGAGAGAATTACGAGGATGACGAGTGTCGTACGAAGAGTGCCGTCGCGAGAGATTCATTTTGATATAATTTCGCTTTGAATCGAGTAGTCCAGTGTTTTGACGCGCATAGAAATGGCGGATGCTATATTTATCACGCATGTCATACTCTTGTTGACACTTAGATTATGTTCAGGTATGAAGATGATAAACTGTTGCAATTGATGTAAATACGTATTTCTATCTTTGATAATTCATTATAGAATTGCACATCTATGTCGCTTAGTTCTGGCTAATGAACTAATAAAGTCTATTCTCCCTCTTTATGATATATAACATCAAACTTTTTTATTTATTATATTGTACAGAACGTGTCCTTGAACTCAATTGCAATTTTTTTCTAATTTTTTTTTACAATTATTTTTGTCAATACATTATGCTGAATAATTATTTGTTTTCAGTTATTTACATCCACTTTTAAATTTTATTTGATTATATATTACATGTCATTTAATTATTAATTTTTAATTATTAATTTTAGGTGAACGAGAGATTGCTTTGCAGGAACAAGACATTTCTTTTGACGATGAGAAATCTGATTCACCTGAATCTTTGGATCCAAATCTTGACTTCAATACAAACAGTCAGAAACGTTTTAAATGTTATATGTGTGAAGATTCCGAATGTGTACAATCTAATGTCTGCATCAATGCAATCACTGTAAAAATTCTTATATTTTTCTAGTTTTCTCAAATTTATATACATTTTTTTCGTACATGCCTATCAGCTATAAATTTTTGTTTGTTTGCTCCAAAGTGTTGGAAATCCAGAATGAGAGAAGTCAGTGGTAAAGAATTCGTTAGTCGTGGCTGTTATAAATCAGAAGAACATAAATTAATGATGTGTAATAAAGAAAATTACCAAAATACAGATCAACATAAAAAAAGGAATGTTAGAGGACTATCAGGTGCTCAATTCTCTGTGGAATGTTGTCAATCAGATTTTTGTAATGTTGGTCCATATCCCAAGTTAGAAGATTCAACCAGTGAGATATAATTTAAAATATTATATAATTAACTTTGAACAAAGTTAATATAAAAGATTCGTATAAAATTGTATAAAATTGAATTGCGTTAAATATAGTAAAATTTATTACTTTGATATTGTTTTTAGACAATGATAAGGAATATCATGTAATAAGATTAACATTTGTAATTCTTGGACTACTGAGCGGGATGCTCATTTTTGGAGGAATTGCACTTTGTCTATTTGTGCATCGAGTAAGAAGGAAACGACCTATGGTCCCACGTCGGAATAAGCTTTTTCTCGATTCCGAAATTGAACCATCATCTATGTTGCATTTCTCATTTTCTTCGCCTACATCATCTGCCACTTATCATTCACATGAGCTTAGAGCAACGGCTGCTGGTGATAGTACACTTAAAGTGCGTTATTTTCTCATATTTATTACATGATAAGCAATACAAATTAATTTTAATTAGTACCAATTATTTTTATAGGAGTACTTAGATGGACGAAGTTTGACCAGTGGTTCTGGTTCTGGATTACCCTTGTTAGTACAAAGAACTTTAGCTAAGCAAGTAGCGTTAGTAGAGTGTCTCGGTAGTGGTAGCAGTGGAGGATTTGGTGGAGAAGTATGGAGAGGAGTTTGGCATGGTGAAAATGTAGCTGTAAAAATTTACTTCTCACGAGACGAAGCTGCATGGGCTCGAGAAACCGAGGTTTATTCTCAACTATTACCATCCAGACATGACAATATCCTAGGATATATTGGTAGTGATATGACTAGTAGAGCCAGTTGCACTCAACTCTGGTTGGTAGTGCAGTATCATCCTCTCGGTTCACTCTTTGATCATCTTAATCGATCGCCACATCCATTGACGCCTCATCAAACGCTCAATATTTGTCTAAGTATTGCGAACGGTTTACTTTATCTGCACACGGAGATCCATGGAACCAAAGGAAAGCCAGCTATGGCTCATCGTAATCTTAAATCGAAGAATATCCTTGTCAAAACTAATGGTGGTTGTGTAATTGCTGATTTTGCATTAGCAGCTACTCAGGATCGTCTCATAGCAGACAGAGTTGACTTACGGCAAGGCACAAAACGTTACATGAGTCCTGAAATTCTTGAGCAAACGTAAGTTAATTGCTTTCTTTATATTGAAATAAGTTGGCTGAATCTCAATGGTGCTCATTTCATATTTCCAGGGTAAATGTTGAATGTTTAGAGAGCTTTAAACGAGCTGATATCTACAGTTTAGGATTGATACTATGGGAAGTCTGTCGCAGATGCATAAGTAACGGTGTAGCCTTAGAATACGCAATGCCATACAGTGAATGGTTACCAAGCAGTAATCAAGAACCCTCCATAGAAGAAATGCGTAAATTGGTCTCATTTGACCAGAGAAGGCCGTCTCTTCCTAATAGGTCACATTCTGACCCGGTAAATTTTTTCGTTATTATATTTACAGAATATATTTTATAATATTCTTGAGACTTCCACGGATGCTTTCTATATAAAGATTATGCGTTTTGCGGGTTTCCTCCGTGTTCAGATCCATTCTTGGAATACCAACGTTTCGTAAATCTTGCAGTCCACTTCATCAGGGCGAGGAGCAACTTGAGTTATTCCTCCGGGTCGTTCCTTTTTTTTTATATTACGTTACTTGTTGAAGGGAAAGAAGAGAATTGTAGGTAGCGGAAAGGGGAGAGGTGGGGGAAATTGATCAGTCTTCAATAACCGGGAGAATAGTTTTCCATATTTTATATTGACTATTATCTTTATTTAGATTATTAAAGTGTTTTTATATCTCTATGGCTTCTCTATATTTTCTTGGAAAGTATGATATAATGTTGGCTATCGTGATCGTTTTGTCAAACAGTATTTGATGTCCTTTCTATGTTGTGTTCTGATAATGCTGATTGCGTGACGTGTTTTAATCTGATATCACGTTGGTGTTCTTTTATCCGTAGGTTGACCATTCTCCCAGTTTCTCCAATGTATACTTGTCCGCAGAGAGGTAGCAGTATTTTGTATACTGCTTCTGCGGAGCTGAGTAGAAGTCTTTGATCTTTAGAATTAGGAAAAGACAATCAAAACAATCAATAAACATGCAAGCAAGACAACGGTCTCTGATACATAATCAGACGAAAGGATCCTATCCATTTTCCCATATGTCAAAGGAACAACAGATCGGATTGGAAGGATATTAAAAACAATATCTGAACTATCTTTAACCACTAAAAAAGATAGGACAAATCTTAAAATCCTAAAGATCAAACCTTCCCTCATCTCCGCAGGAGTATACAAAATATCTTATTTCTGTGGGCAAGTATACATTGGAGAAACTGGGAGAATGATCAATCTACGGATAAAAGAACACTAATGTGATGTCAGGTTAAAACATGTCATGCAATCAACATTATCAGAACATAATATCGAAACAGAACATCAAATACTGTTTGACAAAACGATCATAACATTACATCATACTTTCCAAGAAAGTATAGAGAAGTCATAGAGATACAAAAACACTCTAAATAGATAATGGCTATAACATAAATAAAATATGGAATTCTCTCCTATTCTCCCGGTTATTGAAAACTGATCGATTTCCTCCACCTCTCCCCTCTTCCCCACCCACAATTCTCTTCTTTTCTTCCACTATTTCAACAAGTAGCGTAATACAAAAAAGGAACGATCCCAAAGAACAGCTCAATATCAGACTGTGCTCCTCGCCCTAATGAAGTAGACTGCAAAGTTCACAAAATGTTGGCATTCCAAGAATGGACATGGAGGAAACCCGGGAAACACATAATCTTTATATAGAATATAATATTTTATCAGAATGGAACAATTAAAACAATTAGATCAAATTTGAATTTATCACTTATTACATTAACAATAATGGAGAATACTACTTTTGTAGACATTGGCTGGAATGGGAAAATTAATGCGAGAATGTTGGCATGGCAAACCAGCGGCCAGATTACCCATACTTAGGGTAAAGAAGACACTCGTTAAATTAGCAGCTAGTGATTCACGTGTTCATTTACCCCTTGACTGACCAGCGTTTATCTTACCTCTCCTTCATTCATCTATTTATTACTGTAATTGCTGCACCAACTTGTCATATATATATGTATGTATGTATATATGTATGTATGTATGTATAAATGCATGCATATATGTATGTATGTTTGATCATTATCAACATTCGTACGTTATCAGATCGTTATATCATAAAGATAAAAAATATCGTATATTGACATATCCAAGTAACGACGGTAATAAGTTTGTTAATGTTTGGCATATGGATTTATTGCTTTATGTTCCACATTATCTCATTCTGGAACATATTTTGAAACAATAATAGCATTAAGTATATAATTTCGTAACATTGATCAAACCAGATCAAGGAATATTGATTCAATATACAAAAAATTAAGTGTTGCGATTATTCAAAATTATTTGTTAAAAAAATATAGCTACTATAAAGAGAATGTAAACTTTTTCATAATTTACTAGATTGTGAAGAAGCGAATAATATAGATGCGAATTTTTCTAATTGAGATTAATTTAGTGATCGATATTTCATTTAATGTAACAGATGTTATCATTATAACATTAAGAAGTTATTACATCATTTTAAACATTTTTTTATGACTCAGTTTGGTTTAGCTAATATACAGATTTGTATATACAAAAATATTAACAATCGTCTCAGTAATATCATATACATGCACGCGCACACACACACACATACACACACAGAAATATATTATTTCCAGTAAATTCCTTTTAAAAATTGTAAAAATTAAAATATTTGTTTCAACAAGATTTTTTAAATATCAGTACTATCAAGTGAACAAATATAATCAAAAGATTATTTGTAAATAATGTATCTCTATTAATAGAATTATATAAGTATCACAAGTCGTTCTTATCTTAAAATCATAGTTACATCAGTGAATTACAAACAGATATTAATGACAATGAATGAAAAGTGTGTAAGATTATCACAAAGATATATGACTGTACAATACTTGAAATATAATTTCATCAATTGCTTTTTTATTCAATGTTTATATATAGTTATAATTATGTATAAAAATAATTACTCCAAGCACTATTAAAGAACATACGAGGAGCTTATAGTACAGCATATAGTATAATCAGGTGTAATACAATTGTACAAAGATTTGTATCTGACAAATACTGTATATTGACTTAACACGAATATGCCAATATAATGTAATAGATTACCTTGAATTATCATCTTCTAGAGGTAATAACAATAACTTTTCTAATAAAGTGCTGTTATTTGAACTGTGACCAATACATTGACTGAAAAATTGATGGAGATGTAATGGATCATTCGTATGCAATAAAATTATAAATGCGTATCTCCATATTAAAGGTTCCAATTCAACAGGACATTCAAGAAGTCTAGGAAATAAATTTAATGCATGCTTCCAATCTTGACGGGCGATATAAGATTGCATCTCTAACAATGCTAAATTTTTTGAAAATCCTACAAATGCTGCCCTTTTCTTATCACCTTGAAATTTCTTACAAATAACTTTACGGTTATTTGTGACTTCTTTCATATCTCGTCTTTTTCTCTCCGTAATATGTTTCATTACAAGTTTTTTAGCCTTATCCTAAAAAGTCACAAAAGCTCTCAATATAATTAGAACTACATAGTTTACAATATTATTGTCTGTTATGTGTATTATAGCTCTATAATAAATTACATACCATATTAGATTTTGTAATTTTTCGGACTGAATCTTGCGACATAGTTTCACTTATAGATGTAATTATTTTTTTCTTTTTCTCAAATTTGATATTTCTGCATAAAATTTATAAATAATAAATAATTTATAATTGCAAACTTAAATAATGTATATATAAACAATATTTTTAGGTTAAATAAGGTTATATTAAATACCTATATATTTTCTTTCTGTCTCTCTTTCTCTCTTTCTTTCTCTCTTATATTATCATATATATTACGCAAATAGAAATTTGTATTTCTAACAAATTCAAAATAAATTTTACAAATTTTACAGTTCAAGGAAAAATTGTATGAGAACTAATTATAACAATTAATAACTGAAAGGAGATTCAGTTAGGGACTCCGCACAATAAAAAGAACAGGGAACAGAGAACAGAAAATAAAAATTTCAACCTATCAGAAATCATGTATTGTGGAATACACAATTTCTGGTAGGTTGAAATTCTTACTCTCTGTTTCCTGTTCCTTTTATTGCTCGGAGCCCTTTTATACTCAATGGGTGCATTCAGTGTTACAACCATTCAGGCGCTCACTGAAAGACAGTAATTAACTAAAAGAGTTGTTGTTCAATACTTTTAGTACATCAAATGAATAATTAATTACTGTCTTTTAATAATAAATTGACTAGTATAAGATTTCTGAGAAAATATACATGCTGAATCAGAACATTGGAGAGATCCTAAGTTCAAATTCTTTTTTTCTTCTATTTCATATATATATGTAGTTTTTTTCTGAAATCAAGTTAGTAGTAAACATATATATAATAAAACGTATTAGATCAAATATACTTTCATATAATTTTTGAAATTATTCATGTGTGTAGTTTTCAAGAAATAACTGTAGGAAAAAACTAATTCACTTTACAATAAACAATTAATAAAAAATTATTTTAAAATTACGCAAAATAGAAAAAGTTTTCTTTGTATATTATAAAATTACATTGGCATCATCTTTATTATTTATATTAATAATCTCACTTTTAAAATTTCGTTTATTATCAGAATTTTAAATGCGAATGTATGATGAAAAAAACATTTTAAGCAAAATATTTGATACCAAGCATATTTGTGATGAATACAACATCCATTACAAAAATTTTTTTTAAATTTTTTTTAAGGAAAACAATTTTATTTTTATTTAACATTATTGATCTTTCATCTTTTTTTCTTATAATTTTGTTGATTTTAAAATACATAATAATAATTGCAATAATTATATGAGAATATTATATGTTGTTTGATCTTATACTGATATTAATTTAACTACTTATATAACAAAAATATACTACAAAAAAAAAAGAGAAATATAGTAAAATTCACGCGTATGTCCATCCAGTGTACTATGATATAAGAAGATAAGGTATATACCAGTAGCGGGATTCTCTAAACATCTTACCAATAATTGTCGTTATCATTAACTAGCGAGAGCCAATGACAGGACAATCCTGAAAGAAAGCGCGGTTCTCATTAACAATAGCGACAATTGTCGATAAAATCGATGTTTAGAGATTCCCACAATAGGTATATCATTCCCGAGAATGCGTAGTAGGAGAGTCAATATGAAGCCAAAATTTTATTGACTATTCCAATATGCCAAAACTATTAAACGCAGGAAAGTGCATAGAAGTCAAAATTTGATTGGTTTCCAGTATTGCCATCGCCATTATACGTAATAGTATATCTTGTATTCTTACATCATGAGTGTATTATTCGTACATTTTTGTTTACTTACTCCACACTCTGATTAATTGCGTTTGACATTTACAAATGCAATATATAATTCACACGATGAATACTCTCGCGTTCTCGCGTATTGTCAAAAATGGCTGCGTTCAGCGGATTTAACAGTTGAGTAAGCGCTCACTGCTATTGATGTATTCTTCTAGATCTAAAATGCTGATTGGATGATCTAAAAGAATACACCAATAACAGGGAGTGCTCACTCAACTGTTTAGCCCGCTAGAGGCAGCCATTGGGCACATTCAGTCTATAACCGTCAAGCTGCTGTCCCATGAGTGGAAATTTACAGCGGAACAGAATAGCGTAACCAGTTACAACTCTGCAGTAATTACTCTGTTTTTATTTCTGCGATTATGATTGGTCTCGCTGTTCCGTTCTGCTATAAATTTTCGCTCATGGGATGGCGGCCTTACTGAGCATTCAGTAAGTTCTTACATCTGATTGGCATATTCTGTTAGAACTAAAAATATAGACCAAACAAGAGCTCGTGAGCAGTCGTAGTACTAAACTTATTGGCTGCGTTTAGTCGATTCAACAGTCAAATAAGCGCTCGTTGCTATTGATGTATTCTTTTAGATCATCCAATCAGCATCTTAAATCTGGAAGAATACAATAGCAGCGAACACTTATTCAGTTGAATCCACTGAACGCAGTTATTCTCGATCGATTTGTTGATGCGATGTTATTATCAAATCTCTCGTTTTCCTCCTTCTCTCTCTCTCTCTCTCTCTCTCTCTCTTCTCCCTATCATCTTTCTCTCAATAGGGTTGGAACGAATATTTGATAATGTTACTTCATTCTTATTTGTTTTTAAAAAATTCGACAATTATTTACAGAAATTTAAAAGACATAGTAATCTTTCGAAAAAGATTTAAGATTTGAAACTCTTTTAATTTGAATTTCAACTTTTAACAAAATTACAGCTGCTTGCATTTTGAAGTTCATACTACAAACTTTTTATTGAACCTATTACATTTTCTTGTAATCCCTTCAAATGTAAAAAATTTTAATGCAAATAACAAAGTTTATGCTGTACATACATACAAGTAGTAGGCTCAATCAATTCTTTTGATATTTTTGTTATATAATACAAAAGATTTCATTATATACACATATATACATTTACATCATTTTCTGAAGTAAAGAAAGCAAAGTTTGGCATCTCTCTTTCACCTACAATAAGGAATATTTATATATATATGTGTGTGTGTGTGTGTATGTGTGTGTATGCGCGCGCGCGTGTGTACGATGTGTGTAAAAATATACAGGGTGTCCCAAAATTCACATATTCAGAGAACAGGACATGATACTTTATGTTAAAATAAGGAATTTTTTTTCTTTTGCAAAATTGTATCTGACAAGTAGTTTTTGCAGAAGAACAGGTTAAAATTAACAAATAAGCGCAAAAATTATTTATCGGGCACAATTTTGCTAAAGAAAAAAGTTGTTTGTTTTAGCACAAAGTATATGTTCTATACTCCGAATGCGCAAATTTTGGGACATCCTGTATATATATATATATATATTAAAAATAAATAGAATATTACTTGATCAACGGTACGATTTTCTAATTTTTCACTAATCAGTAGGAATGAATTTTCAGAATATTCCTTTTTGATATTTTGTAGCAAAATCATATCTTCCTGACGTGTCCATGGTTTATCATTAGTTAAATCGGATTTCGATGACATATTATTTTCCGTTGCTGTTATAAGCACTGTTTCTATATTTTTATCTATAAAACAAAAAATATACAAAATTAAAAAAGATACATTATTTAAGTGTTATATCATAATTATTATTATTCAAATTTTAAGAATATAATTCACAGATAAGACTTACTTGAATTAAAACCAATATTATTGCTTATATTTGAAGAAATTTGTGTTTTTGTAATTACTTCAGTACTTGACAAATTATCTGACATTGATAATTGCGTACAGCAACTATTTTCAGTTTCTGTAAATTCATTTGTTTTTTCATGCCTTATAACATCAAATTCATTTTGCTCTAATGATACACCACTTTCTTCAATCTTTTTTTCTCGTTTATTCTTGCACTGAGATATACGCATTCTTTTATCTACAATTGCATGATCTACAGTTCCTATTCTTTTTAAAATTTTTCTTTGATCTGTTTTGAGCGTAAATTTGACATTTCTTTTTGACTTTGTTATTGCTTTTTCATTATCTTCATTATCTTTTATTGGCGAGTATTTTGTAGCGCACTGTTTTTTACAAAGATCCTCGTGACTAGAATTATTCTTTGATGATTTCCGTCGTTTTTTAGAAGAAATTGATTGAGGAATAGTTTTATCAGCAATTTTTAATGATATTCGTGCAATATTTTCTAATTTCTCCCGATCCTCTCCGGCAAATGTAATTTTTGCAGGTCGTAATCCTTCAGGTGTTTGAAGATAAATTCTTCCATTAAGAAACTATTAAAAGAAGAGAAACAAATAGAATGAATATCTGTATTTAGGCAAACAAATGTAAAAGTTATATATTTAATATTGTTATATATGATACATACTCGTATACCACAGGAAACACAATGTTCAGAATTATTTTTCGAACTTGCTTCATCAATATTATGACAATCACATTTACAATTCTCCCCACCATATGGATCCTCCTGATATGTTGCTGTTGGTAATTCTATATTTTCATATAACTCTGATGCATTTTCCATGTAAGTTGTATTTTTATCATAAGGTCCTAATGGACATGTCATATTTTCAAACATATGAGGTGCAAACAAACTAAAAATATCAAACATAATTTTATATAATTATTAAATTTCCATAATTTATAAATGATATAAAAATATTATATAGGAAATTGTACAATGTAACTTATACGAATTAATTCTTAATTATATATCACTTTCAGATATTTTTTTTTATTTATTATACATTGGAAAATAAAGTCTAAACGATTTAAATTATATGATTTTGTTCTTGTTTTACACATTAAATTTGGCCTAAAGTATTGATGTACAATTAAGAATCACCATATATAATACATGCATATTTACTTTTCATTTATATAAAAAAGTTATTACCTTTCGGGAGGTTTTGCAGTAGGTAGAATTTGTAAGAACAGATCCATAACGAGTGGATGACCTTTAAAAACAGTATTCATAACGGCATAGACATTTTCTAAAGTTGTGTGTGGATCAGACGAAAGTTGTGTAATTGCCTGCATCATCTTTGCTATCCGTGATGGTTGCTTAGCAAAATATATTTGAGCAACATGAACAAAATCGTTCATTTTTTGTAACATCATATATTCGGCAGATTTACCAATTATTGCAGCTTGATGTGGTTTTAAAAATAATACAAAGTCCGTGCATACTTCTGGATAATTTTGTAATTTTTTACAAATTTCTTGATATAATTGGATTGTTAATATATCTTTTTTAATTGCATTATCTTCTATCTGTTTATTTGTTGAAAAGTCTTCAGATCTATCAGTTATTGATGAGTCAGTAACTGTATGGTTAATACTGTCTAGTTTTTCACTATAATCCAAAAATAACTTTATCACAGCTTTAAACGTTTCTGGATCATTGGATTCTAATATCAAGTGTAATTTCTGAAGATATGACGCTGCAAATTCTACGTAAAAGAAGATATAAATTAAAAATAAATTTGATATATTTTATAATACAATCATACATTAACTTACTTGCTTCACGTTCTTCTTCGGTCAATGGATTTTCAGCTTTTAATAATCTTTTAATAATTTCTAATTCTCTAGTTTGTTTAGCTTTTTTCCTACTTACCGGATCTTTTATTATTGTACTACTGGCTAACATTAATTCTGCTATTTCTTCTTCATTATCCTAAGAAAAAAATTTATTTGGATAAATATATTATTCAACATTTTTTTAAGAAAAGCACTCACAACTTTTGATGTGGAACAATGTTCATCAATATTTTTATCTGCGGCATCCTTTTCTTTAGATTTCAAGGTACTGCAATTGAACGAGTTTTTTGAACCTAAAGCTTGTGCCATCAATTTCATATTTTGAGCACTTTTTGTTTTTGCTAATCGTGGAGTGGTCTTTCGTATTTGTGGTAATTCTGGTGATATTTGTGGAAACTCCTTGGACATTTTTGAACTTCTAGTTAATACAGTATTTAATTTTATATTATTTTTATCTAATGATTTATCTGTTTGTATTGGCTCTACATCTAAAGTATCTATTTTTGAGGAGCAAGAATTTGTGTGCCCTTTATGTACCGCCGTTTTTCTTTTATGTGTTTCCGTATTTTGTATACTATTATCAACTATTTTTTTATCTTCGCCGCTATCGAATTTGCAATCTTTTTTAGTAGAATTATCTATTTTAGACAAAGCTTTGGGATTTAAAGTTGCAGGTAATATCTTTGGTAACATATTTACAACTGGATTTCGTAAAAGATGGTTATTAGGGATACTAGGATATGATTTTATTATTGCATTCATATTAATCCCTTCTTTAGCAAGAGAAAGATTACTGTACGAGTCAAATATATATCTACTTTTTGCCAAATCATTTTTATGCTCTTTCTGCTGTAATAATAAATAAGAAATTAATATTTATAATAATTAAATCTTAACAGATTGAGGCAGATTAAGTTGCAGGTGTTACATGTGTAATTTAACGTGTAAATAAAATACGACACAATAAATTACTGTTTTCTTCTATAAAATATAAATATAGTGTAATTGTTATACTTACAAGATATGTTTGCCATTTTAGAGGTAAAAGTTCTATTGGTTGATCCTTTGGAGCTTTCAGTGGAAATTCAGATGTTACATAATGTATTATTTTAGGAGCGCAACCTTTTTCAAAATAATGCTGTAATAAATTTTATTTAATTGTATTTATGATATAAATCTCAAAAATATTTACAATATACAAATATTTAATACCTTGATTGGATTTTCATCTTTAGAAGAACGTCTTTTATAAATATGATGCAATATTCCTTGTGCATCTCTACATGGTAATAGATAATGGGTAATAAGTTGAACTGCATCGAACAACTGCATTTTTTTTGTATGAAATTTTTTTGATTTAGAAGAAACAAATGGCAAAAACTGCTCTATGCCCAGTGCAATTAAACTGGAAATGCAATATACTGAAATAAGATAAAATAAAATGTTTTAACACATAAATTTGAATATACTTACGTTTCCTCCGCTTTTGAATATGCAGGTTTCTTGTATTTAACTCCATTTCTGAAAGGTATTGATGGTAGAAGATGTGGATACATAAGAGCCTTACTTTCAACAAATAATTTCTCTAATTCAGGGAGAAATTGTTCGATATATCTATATTTATTTACACAATATATTTTAGTTTTAGCAGTTTCATTAGTTATATTCTTTTTGAAGTTTGTATAAAACTTGGTGTCATTAAACTTGTTTTCCCAAGTTGATACCAATTTTAAAGCTGCTTCCAAATTCTTTATATTAAATGCAGATTTCGGTCCATTACTCAAATATCTAATAAGTATGATATTTTTTATCAGAATTTATGATGTGATTGGTTTACTATATCTCTGATATTATATAATCATACCTTAAACTATTCAAGTTCTGTTTACATACTTTTGCCAATAAATGATATTCTGGATGCATGTAAGTCATAACAAAATGCTGTGCTATTAATTGTACGTGTTGTTGGAATTGTGTTGCTAATAGAAGACGTTCATAGTCCATCAATTTTGGCAGTTCAGATTCTGCAAATACTGGTAAAAGATGTACTACAGAGGAATTCTGAAAGCGCAAGTATAAATTATTACAGTTTTTATTGAACTATATTACATTTGCATAAATTTATTGTCCAAACGTGATATAATTTTTCTTACCATAACATTATTCTCAATTGGTGGTGTCGTATTATCTAGAACTTTTTTCTTTCTTGATACTTCTTGTTCTTGTGTCGAGAACATAGGAGTTAATTCAAGTAATTCTGCAATCAAATCATATTGCTCCTTACGAGGAACTTCTACTGCTCTATCTGTTCTAAGCTCTTCCTTGTCCCCTAATATTTGTTAAAGTTGGATATAATTTTTATGTGCAAAATATATCAAGAAAGTGAAATATAATATAGATATAAATATTATATCATTTTATGAGAATGCATACATAGATCTGTTTCATCTTCCAAGATATTGTATTCTGGATCTGCGTCTGGATCATCTTCTACAGCTGGTTCTTGCGTCAAAGGTTGCGTAAATTCTTTTAAAAAGTTATCCCAATCTTCATCAAGTTCACAATCCCAATCATCAGTCATATCAGCAGTTATATCAGGTGGTATAAATGCTTGCTCTATTTCCTCCAAAGAAGTTTCGCTTAAAGATAACTTGGAGCGCGTTCTTTGGCCAATACTCTCTTCTTCTGTTGTAATAGGCGGTACACTTAAAAATAATATTTATTATGAAATAAATCAATGATATTTTAAGATATTTTATGCAAGCAAAAAATGTTAAAAGCTCTCACAATACAATCAAATATAATAAAGATAGATATTTTTCACACATACGCAGGTATTTTAAAAATTCCTTCAGAATCATACAGTATATGCGATGACATTTGTTGTTGAGAAGAAGCTATATCCTTATTGTTTGTTGATATTGATAATTGTGACTCAATATCATTATTTCCTATAATTTCTACTTCTCTATCATCGTCACTCTGTTTATCATGTTCAGGATTATATTCTTCATCAGATGAATCTTCTGGTAGCTCCTCCTGAATTAAAGCTTGTACTTCAGAGGAAGTTTTTTGTGCTGTAGTGATAGGCCATAATATATCGACTTTGGCAGCTGCTAATTTTCTATAAAAAATAAACCAAAAGTTATATAAACTGCAAATAATCATTACTACACATAAAGAAAAAAAATAGAAATTACAATATAAAAGTACATGACACATACTTAGCTTTAGCTCGTGTGAGTTTAGGACCAATATTAATATCATTTTCAGTATCTTGAAGCCATTTTTGTACCATTGTCATTAAATGTTCATAGGGGATTACGTGTTTCAAAATGTTTTTGACATTAGTGGCAGTTAAATTAGTTTTGGCAGCTTTAGCATCAAGTTGTCTCTCAATCTCTTCTTCCATTTCATTAAGTACCGATGCTTCTTCAACAGCTTCTCTCTTATGTTTACTAGACGGTTCATAATTATCCACTTCGGATATGTCGATTTGTAAGTCTGCATTTTCGGAATCAGTTGAGTTTTCACTATTAACGTCGTTAAAGTCAAAATTAATTGAAAAAGAGAGGTTGCATTTCTTGGGTGATTCGGTAAAGGAAACCGAGGATGTCAATACGTCAGAGTCATTTTGCACAGGCTTATTTGTTGATTCCTCCATTTTAATGAAAATAACTTATATTAAATTTATAATTAATTATAAATACCGGTTTTATTTTTCTGAAAAACGTCACTATTTCGATGCAACAAGCAATCTCCCTAACCATTTCCGACTCTTGTCAGAAAATTGTCATTAAGATGCATTTTCATGAGCTGTTATTTCAGCGACAAAAAAATCACGTGATGACTTTGTCGCAAAACTGAAGGTTCGGATTTACGAGTTAAAAAGTGTTTAAAAGTCCTAAGTCGTAAGAAATTGACAATTATAAAATCTATTAAAAATAAAATCTATTATAGATAAAATCTATTATAAATTTTATAGATTTTAATTTTCATAGATCTATTATAAATTTTAATCTATTATAGATTTTATATTTATTATAGATGAAAATCTATTATAAATTCGGGATAAACACAAAGATGAAATGATATATGGAGGCACTTAAGTAACATTTCCAAACGTAACCCCAATATTAAACAAGGGTGAATAAAGGTAAAGTTAGATGAACTTTCTGAACACAGCCCAGCCTAATTTAATGCATGGTGTATTTTGTATATATACGACTGTATAAGGTTATGTCTTATATCTCGTGCGAATTTTTAAATTGTGCCGGGGACACTTCTTTATTAGCTCTAATATGTAACAAGATTTGAAAATTACTTATCAAATTAGCCTCGAAGATTATTTATCACATAGCCTCGAACGACGATAAAAATGAAGCTGGTCAAACCAAATTGGGTTACTCACGATGGTTTGTGATATTTTCTGCTATTGCATGATATCTCGAAAAGTTATAATTTTAATGAATAATGTTAATGTTTATTTTTCATCAGGATACCCAATATTTTCTATCGATATACATCCCAATGGAAAAAGGTTTGCTACTGGTGGTCAAGGTATACTTATTGTTTGTACATCTTACTCTTCAATGAAGATATATATTAAATTGGAGTAATATATTAGAAATGCCAATAAAACATCAGTAATATTTAAAATTTTATTTTTGTATTTATTATTGTTATATTTGAATTAGGTGGTGATTCAGGAAGAGTTGTTATATGGAATATGGAACCGGTAGTTAATGAGACTGCTGAATTAGACTCTAATGTTCCAAAGATGCTGTGCCAATTAGACAATCATCTTGGTAATTTAATTGATTAATTTTGTTTATGTTATTAACTCATAAATATAAAAAAATTTTTTTTTTAACTTTTATTTAGCATGCGTGAATTGTGTACGATGGAGCAATAGTGGATTGTTGGCATCAGGTGGTGTAGATAAGCTTATTATGATTTGGAGATTATCTGGATCAGGAGGAAGCTCTATTTTTGGTGGAAAAGCTAGTGTCGAAACTTGGAGATGTATCGCAACGTTACGCTCACACGAAGCTGATGTACTTGATCTTGCATGGGCACCACATAGTCCATGGTTGGCTTCTGCCTCAGTGGATAACAGTGTTATAGTATGGGATGCATCCAAGTTTCCTGCAGTAGTTGCAGTATTAAAAGGTCATACAGGTTTTGTAAAAGGAATTACTTGGGATCCTGTGGGGAAATATTTAGCATCTCAATCTGATGACAAAACATTGAGGGTATGGCATACTACGGATTGGACGGAAGCAGCTTTAATATCTGAGCCATTCGACGAATGTGGTGGCACAACTCATGTTCTAAGACTTTCCTGGAGTCCAGATGGTCAGTATTTAGTATCTGCCCATGCTATGAATGGAGGAGGACCTACAGCTCAAATAATTGAAAGGGATGGATGGACACAGGATAAAGATTTTGTTGGGCATAGGAAGGCAGTAACTTGTGTTGTAAGCATTAGATATATTTCTTTTTTTATTCTTTCTTTTTTTTTTTCTAATACTAAGAAGAAAATTTTTTAATCGAAAATTATTATATTGAACCTGTATAATATTTTAGAGATTTAATGGCAATATTCTACAGAAGAAACAACCAGGTTCCTCTAAGCCACAACAGTATTGCTGTGTTGCAATAGGATCACGAGATCGTTCTCTATCTGTATGGTTAACATCCTTGAAAAGACCTTTGGTCGTAATTCACGAGTTGTTTACACATTCTGTATTAGATGCTAGTTGGTCGCCATGTGGTCTTCGTCTTGCCGCATGTTCTTGGGATGGAACAGCTGTATTTATTGAATTTACTCAACAGGAATTAGGACAACCTCTTGATCCTGCTGAGCAAGTAATAACATATATATATATATGTATATATATATATATATATATATATATATATATATATATATATATATATGATATAAACACACATACACATTA